>JACCDG010600980.1_pt1 | contig 178028 bp, 277 predicted proteins | sample 7442471 | NCBI WGS metagenome assembly JACCDG01 (sample SAMN15323444, study PRJNA562643) | freshwater metagenome | isolation source: river surface water | place: USA:Blue River Watershed | collected 2017-08-17 | reverse complement strand
ATTTTTCAGTGTATTATTTCTAATAGGAAATCTAACGAAATCCCGAAGAAAGAAACTTGGCCTAGTAGAGAATCTAAAGTAGGGGCGAGCCGCTGTGGAGTGGAAGCCTATTACTCGCTACGCTCGTTACAAGTAGAGAGAAAAGAACATTGTAAGAAATGTAGCGGCGACGTATCCTACTCACTCAAACGAGTAGAAACGTTATAAAGGCCCTCTCGGAAAAGTAGTAGAAATCCTACCGCTAGAAATTAGAAACGTCACAATATGTACTTATTTTCGCTTGCTGTGCTAATCTAGGCAACCAACGAACATTAGGAGAGACAATTGAGTAAGATAAGAAAGACTATGATGTTGATTTGTACTACTGGTATTGTAGTGAGCGGCCTATTGGCTGTAAGCAGCTTTGTTAGTAGTGGGTTATATGTAGACAAAACTTGGTATGGTATCATAGGAGTCGTCACACAAACCCTGTTCCTAATTTCACTGGACCGCAAGGAATAATCGCCACTTTCGCCGCCACACTCTTTTTCTGCTTCTTGTAAAAATTCTTCGTCGGACCCCTTGACTTTGGCGAGATTTCGTGTATAATAACTGTACAAGAGAACGAGACGCGGGCTATATGACTAACTGGGGTTGGCGCTTCGCTTGCACCGAAGATTTGAAGGGTTCGATTCCCTTATGGTCCACTTAGATGTTTGAAAATTCGGTAAGAAATGGGGAAGCCGGTTAGCTGCCGTAATGCTTCCCAAGTCCATTTTCGTAAGTTCTCTTAGCCGAAAGCATAGAAACTTAATACTGGCCAGTAGCGGAGATGGGCGCTTTTTTAGAGATTTTTACATTGTTTCTCTATGGAATGGTGTATAATAGGATATGGTTAAAGAATGTACATTATGTAAAACCGTTCAGAACGTAGGAGCTTTTTGTAAAAGTTCTAAGTCGCCAGATGGGTTTCATAGTGTCTGTAAGAATTGTGATAGATTAGCGAAGCAAGCGTATTATCAGAAATACAAAAAACAAATCAATCAGAAACAGAACGTTAAGCGTGCTGAGCAATTAGCATGGTTTAGAAGTTTGAAAGCTGGTTTAAAATGTATACGTTGTGGCTTTGATAATCCCGCTGCATTAGATTTTCATCACAGAGATGCATCACAAAAGTTGTTCACTATTAGTGGTAGAGTTAGAAGTACTAGTAGAGAGAACATTATAAAAGAGATTGCAAAATGTGATGTGTTGTGTTCCAATTGTCATCGTATAGAACATTATGATGAAGTTGGTTTACATACGTAGGGCAATGGTTGCCGGGCTGTCTCCAAAACAGCGGGACTGGGTTCGATTCCTAGTACGTATGCTTGTATGTCCTGTCTAGTGGATTCTAGACTTTGGCCTTCTAAGCCGAAAGAAGGGGTTCGATTCCTCTACGGGATACTGCCTGCTAAGCAAGAGTTACTACCTCAAGTAGTATGGTAGCGTGGGACAGCGACTCGTAAGGGGTTAACGAGTATAAATAAAAGCCTCGATATGGCCCATTCGTCTACGAGTTAGGATAACTGCCTTTCAAGCAGTTGAACAGAGTGCGACTCTCTGATGGGCTACTTGTACAACAGGTTGTATGGTTCCTGAGCTGTGCAGAACACAGTGATTATCATACTTATGCGGCTGCATTCAGCAATGGGTGTGGCCGCTCCAACGGATAGTAGCCTATTGGTTAGGCACTTGTTTTGGGAACAAGACCATGTAGGTTCGATTCCTATCTATCCGACTTGTTTGCCGACTTAGACCAATGGTAGAGTCAAGACACTTAAAACGTCTGTAGCGTGGGTTCAACCCCCACAGTCGGTACTGTTAGTTATGCCGAGGTAGTCCAATTGGCAGGAGACGCATCGCTTAGAACGATGACAGTGTGGGTTCAAATCCCTCCCTCGGTACTTGACGCAGCGCGTTTTTTCGTGTATAATAGACCTACAAGGATGACGGAGCGGTGAGACGCTCGACGCAAAAGTTCTCTCGGTTTATCGCTGTACCTCAACCCTAGGAAACAGCGAATTATATCAGGTTTCCAAGGCGGGACGAGGTTTTCATAAGACCTTCGGCGTTTGAGGTTCGAGTCCTCCATCTGATACTGAGTGGTCAGCTTCCCAATGACAGTTTCTACATAGTTGTATGAGGTTGCTTGGGTCGTTGATAACTGAGATTGGTGTCTCATTGGTAAATTCTGAAACTGACTTAATATGACAGATTTCAGTAAATTTGTTATATGAACACCTAGCACATTGAGTTATATAGTCAGGATTAGCCTTTCTATATGATGAACGTGACTGTGAACGGATTCTAGAATGTACTTGATATGTTGGTAGTTTTTTACGCATGTCACCCAAAGTGACTGTAGACCAATCAACGTAGTTAAAGTTACAATCTAGACAAGTTGTTGGTGCCCGTCCCCCTAATCCGGTTTGGACACCACACTTTTTACAGAACTTTGGTTGTTTAGTACGCTTTGGCTGCTTATTGTTTACTTTAGCGGCACATGATGCTGAACAGAATTTTGGATTTCTAGTTGGTCTTTGACAATTTAAGCATGGGTGTTCTTTATACATAATGGTTTCTCCAGTATGAGTTGAAACTGAGTCTTATGTATTATACACCAAAACGTTATTTAACGCGGAGTGGAGAAGTCTAGCCGTTCTCGCTTGTTTCATATGCAAGAAATCGCAGGTGCGAATCCTGCCTCCGCTACTGAGCCTAACGGCTCACAAACTGGGGTTATGGTTAGCGCCGTAACTTAAATGATGGAGCTTTGTCTCCACGCCCGAATTACTACGATGGATAGGATGCTGGTATCCTAGAAAAGCTCTGAACTTTTTTCTCAGACGTTCGATTCGTCTCATCGTAGCTTTTAGAGTCGTTTGGTGTATAATATTGTATGAAAAACTGCAATAGATGCCACCAAGACAAGGATGAATCAGAGTTTGATAAGTCGTCTAAACGATATGATGGCTTGCAAACTTTTTGTCGTTCTTGTAAGAAACAATGGGATGCTGCTTATTATCAAGCTAATAAGACTAAGTGTTTAGCCCGCACTCAAACGAGTAAGACTAAGCGATTAGAATGGTTGGCAGAGTATAAAGCAACTCTCAAATGTAAAGAGTGTGGTGAATCTCACGTATCATGTTTAGATTTTCATCACAGAGATAAAGATACTAAAGTCGAAAGTATTGCTAATCTAATACAACGAGCTAGTGTTGAAAGGATTCAGAAAGAGATAGATAAGTGTGATGTATTGTGTGCTAACTGCCATCGTAAATTACACTATCAAGAGAAACATGGGACTATAGCCTAATGGTTAAGGCGCGACTCTTATAAGGCCGTGATGTAGGTTCGATTCCTACTAGTCCTACTTGATGATATGAGGTGCCAGTGAGTACACGTATAGTGGAAAGCTGGGGACTACCCTCACTAGGGAGTGTAGAGCGGCCCATCAGGTTGCTACTAGCTCACGCTTTAGTCGGCACCTAGTCAAAGTATCGTCAAAAGCACTGGGGTACGCTTAGAACCAGTATAAAAAAAGAGCAAATTCGGGCTTATAGCACAATGGCGAGTGCCACTGTCTTGTAAACAGTAGACTCCAGTTCGATTCTGGATTAGCCCTCTTGGTGGTGTTAAGAACGTGGAGTAAATAATTTTTACGAGAGCGGTTTAAGACACACCAAATGGAAGGTAAAATCGGCTGGGCCGGTGGCAGTCTTGAAAACTGAACGTACTTGAAAAACAGTATCGCGTTCGATTCGTGTGCCTTCCGCTGGTTAGATGGTTAGGCTACGCCGAAAAAGTAGCCAATGGGAGATATTGCACTGGGATGCTGTTGTGTCTGTAAAACACAAGTCTCTGACTAGATAGGTTCGATTCCTATATTTCCCACTTGATAGTAGAATACGGGATTCTCAGCGCTGATAGCTACTATCATTTATTCCAGGATGCTATGTTGGTATGGCAGTTTGACTTTGAATCAAACGTTCGTAGGTTCGATTCCTACTTCTGGAACTGTACCCAAACTTGCAAGTCGGATAGTGTCATGAACTATCTGGGGTACGACCAATACGTGGCGACCTATAAGAACATGGTCACAAGTGGTAGCGTGCTCGCTGCCCGCCGCTCCATACATGGGCGGTCAAGAGAGTACTCAAGGGCTATACCTTAACAGCCGCCGCCCACCATACAATATGGGGTCCGTAAAGAATATCGGTCAGTGGCCGAGGTCTCCTCCATACAAAGAGTTTGGTTCAGCAGAACCTAGCGCCTTATTCATAGTTTGGCGTAAACTCAGACCCCACAAGCGTAAGCATTGGCTTGTTGGGGTTTTTCTATTGATTTAAGAACTCTTTCAGTGGTATTGTTTTTATGAGCGGAATGTGGTCTACAGCAAATTCTCCTGCGTGATGTAGTCTGTGACAATTAGCGCAAAGAATAATACATTTGCCGATTTCATCTATTAGTTTTTGTGTCAACTTTCTATATTCACAGATGGTAAAGTCTTTTCCAGACACATGATGAAAGTCTAGACATTTCTCCTTTTTAATGCCACAGGCGGCACAGCCAGCCTCTTTGATTTTAGCAATATATTGTTCCCAAGACCATGTGCCCTTCTTTTTTCTATAATACTGTAGATTATATTCAATGCGGCACTTCTTACATCGGTTATCATAACCTCTCTTAAGTCTAGCGTCTGCATAGAAGTGGCTGGGCGGTAATACTTTCTGGCATATTTTGCATTCTAACATAGTAGTCTCCTTTCTACTATAGAATACACCAAATACGCTTAATTTCGCTTGTCTTATTTTTTTCGTAGACTTAACGCCCACCCACCTTTTCTCTCTCCCTCTATCTTCGCTTGTCGTACACAGCCCCAGACTTACGCTTGCTGTGGCTATCCCGGCGACCAGACTACATTAGCTTGTCCACAGAAAAACCCAGACTTACAAATATACGCTTGCTGTGCCCATCTACGCCAACTGGGGACGTTGGGTAATCCATAATTGTACTTGGCCCATCACCTAAGTCCTTATTCGTCACAACCTATTATACCACAAGGAGTTACGTAGGTCAAGCGTAAGCTGTTGGTAGATAGGGAGTTAGGAGTTTGGCACAGAACGTGCCCCCCGCCCAGGTCGCAAACCTATACGCGACAAGGGTTTAAGAAAGAAGGGAGTTTGTTTATACTGGCTTCGCTCCCATGCCAGCATGTACTAATCTTTAGTCATTTGCCAGATTATCCATCCTACGATAGCACAGGCCATTAGTTGCCCTGCTATCGCCATGCTAACCATTGACCACCCATTGCAAAGCGGCCAGCAAATCGGCAGGTTTTGCGATGTCAACATTTTTTGGGGTCTTAACACCGTGGGGAGCATAGAAATAGAGACCGTAATCTTTCTCTCTGTGCGTTCCCTTATAGACATGCAAGGTGCGACCACCGTGTTGAATGTCTAGGCCATAACTATCCCCAAACGAAAATGGTTCGACATGGCTAGGGTCAGCATCAACTGGCTTAATATAGCCAATCAGAGTGTTACCATTCCGAACAACCGTCCTACCCTCATTCCGCCAACCACATTCAATAGCTGATGCCGCAATTGTCTTAGGCAAATGAGCGGTATTGACTACACTACACGGTAGCTCTGTAACCTCAGACATTCGCGGTTTGAGAAACGAGCGTACAGCCTCAGCATCCAAGTCAAACCCAGTGCCATAGCCAACATCTTCAAAATAGACAGTGCGAAACTCGCCGGGATGACTACCACCCGAATACTTAAAACGTAGAACCTTACCCATTATGATACAACTCCGTTGTTTTGTGTGAAGAAAAAAGAGAGGCGACACCGAGCATTATACCCGATGCCGCCCCCTTTGTCAACTAGGCCGAAGCGGTTTCAGCAGCCTTTGCCGCCTTGCGAGCAGCCGACTTGGCAACCAGTGCCTCGCCTTCCGCCACGATGGTTTCGAGCGGCTTGCCACTCAGACGAGCAGCGAGTTCGCGGGCCTTGTCCACGTTCATACGTGGGGCACCCTTACCACCCGCAAACGTGGGGAGCGGAATCCCCTTGTCGGTGCGGTACTTCGTCATGCGAGCCTCGACCGAGCCCTTCGTCAGACCAGTCCGTTCGCAGACACCATTGACACCATCACCAGCCGCGTGAGCAGCATAGACTGCTTCAATGAACGCTTCCTGCCCAACCGGAGCACGCCGCGTCTTGACTTCACCCTTGCTGTTCGTGAACGTAATCGTTTCGTTAGCCATAATACCAAAATCTCCAAAAAACTTTCCTACTACTGTGGGCCGCGAGAACACCCCGCTGTCACCCTTTCCTTGTCTCTCATGCCACCATTATACCAGAACTTCGTTCCTAAGTCAAGTGGCTGGCTACCATTTTTCTTCCATATTCTGGGATGTTTCCAAGAATATCTCGCAGAGTGTACAGCAAGTTTTTCACCTTGCCATTCTGGACTTCGCAGAGGGACATAAGCAAATCCCGTTCCTCTTGGTTCAGTTCCAGCGTAACGAGATATTTCTTTTCACTGGGCGGAATAACTCGACCACGACCGCGTGAACGCATATCAATCTCCTCTTAGTTTTGCTTAGGTGAACCGGGGCAACGATAGCCCCCCGAATCACGCCGACTTGCTACCTTAGAATCAAGACCGCCTTGCTTCATGAATGCCGCATGAGCAGCCTGACGCCGTTGCAAACGCCGTGCCATTGCTTTTGGTTTCATTAGTTTCCTCGAATCTTGTGGAAGTTTTTATGCGTCCAAACCATTTTGTTGTCGGTCGCATTCTTGAATGCCAGTAGACGCCCCTCTTGTTGTGGGTGTGAGACTTGACCATCATAGATGACGACAAATTCTTTCCCACGAATCGTAATAACGTCAGTTATCATTATACCACACGTTCCTTTGTTTGTCAAGTGACTTTCTTAATCAGCCCATTTTCCATCGTGACTTCGGCATACCATTTGCGATTGGTATACGGACACGGCCCGACAACACAAAACTTGCCGTCAGACTTATACTCCTGCCCGAACATCGAAGTCTCAACATACCGCAGCGGTTTCCCGACCGCAGCCTTGAGTTCCTTCTTCGTTTTGTACGACGCTCCCATCATGTTCGGTTACCTCTGTTTTGTTGAGTTAGTTGCTTACTCGTATGGTCTAAGTATACCACAGAATTCTGCTAAGTCAAGCGGTTAGCAAAAATAGTCCTAAGTCCATGTGGCGTATAGGTTTACAACCTGGCCCGGCCCCCCGGTGTGCTTTGCAGCACACTTTTAGGGCTAACTATCCCATTCTTCCTCTTCATCTTCATATTCACAAAATGGGTCTAGTTTACTGTTAATCGCATCGAACCAATTTAGTGCCGCCTCTTTCATAATCGGCAACTGGGCACCCTCTTGTACAATTTCAGCGTGTGACCATGTTTCACCGACTGTAATTGAAATCAACTCAGGCTTATTGCGAAACCCACGTTGGTCACAATAGAAATAGGGCCACTTAATCCTATCCTCTGGAATATCAGTCTGTTGCGTCCACCCTTGCCGAGACAGTGCCTCAGCTACCGCTCTCATAGGATGATTCGCAACCACTAATTCTTGGATTGTATCATTCCAGACATACCATTTAGTTGGTCGCATATTCACACTCCCACGATAAATCGACGTTCATTTGATAGCGGGCTACTTGCTTCCCGTCTCTCCATTTAGTAATGACACCGCCATATGCTTTTGCCTTGCCGTCAGTCTTTTCCTCTGCTAGATAGACAGCAGTAGCAGCCTCACTAATAGACCCACCGACATAGACAACGTTATTCAGCCAGTGTCCGAGATAGACAGTCATTTTTTCTTCCCCCTGCCATAAGTGCCGACCCCATCCAATTTCTTCAATGCATCAGCCGCCTTACTGCCTTTAGGCTGAACACCATGCAGCAGCAGAGCGAAAGATTTACCATTAGATACGGCGAGACTATCATCATGGTCGATATCCAAACCCAACAGCTTAGCTTCATCTTCCGACATTACCACTAGGGCAGACTTAAATCCCTCAGTTGCAATCATCGAATCTTTCCAGCCACCATAGCTAGCGGTCAGGATGAAATTGTCGGGCAGGATACCATTATCTGCGGCCCACTTCCAAAACGGTAGAGACTTAGTATAAGCGTAGAAAATCACGTTCGGATTCTCATGAGCTACTAAAATCCATGCTTGAAAGTATGCTTTGGTTGCAAAATCACCGCCGACATGAATACGAATTACTTTCGCTTTCTTCGGCAGACTATCGGCAATCATCTTAGCGGCCAGCGGAATATTCGACGCAGCTACCTTGACAATTTCCGTATTATGCTTCCGACTATTGTAGACGTTAGTAAACAACGCCTCTTGACTAGCCGAAAAACATCGCCATTTAGTGTGCGGACCATCCACAACCTTACGCTTGCCATCCACAATCTCAACTTTGGACAAGCATTCTTTCGCATACGGGCAGGTATGCCCAGACAGTAGAGAAAACGTCCAGACTTGTCCGTTGACGTATTTCTCCAAAGCATCCAGTTTAGCATTTCCGCGAGAAAATTTGAGCTTCATTTGTTCCTCATTTGTTGGCTTGTCCCAACATTATAGCAGACTAAATTGAAAAGTCAAGCGGCAATTTCCGGTTTAGTAGCCTTTGACCCATCGCCCGTTTACGTAATTTGGGCAATCTAGGTAGCGAACCCTAGGAACCCCGTATTAGGGGGATGCCGCCGCCGCTTGATAGGTTGATTATACCACATCCAAGAGCCCTGTCAAGTGGCCCGACTAGAATATACACTTGCTGTGGTTATCACGGGCACCGGCTTTGTTTAGCTAATACAAGGCGGGTCTTACACTGTAAAGCTTGGCCTTGCTTTAAGGCGATAGCATCGAGTTGCCCGCGAGTATCATTATATCAAAAGGTAGCCATATGTCAATAGGTGGGGAATATTTGGACATGGCACGCCGCGTGGGGCCGTCCCTTGTCATAAACCTATACGTCACAATGCTTTTTGGCTTCCGTTGTCTCACTCATAATCTACTCTCCAATCTGTCTAGTCGAACAATGTTAATGAGGCCGCTGCCCTCGTACCTTACTGTACACGTTGGCTTATGCGTTGTTAATACATAAACCTTGTGCCCATTGTAGTAGAAATACTTATGGTAAGCCTGTGCCTCTGTTGGATATGTTGGTCGCGTGAGCATATCTCTCTCTTTGAATTGCTCGAAGCCTTTTGTTCTGGCTCCAAATTGTTGAAATGATAACCGGCAACTGTTCAAGTATACCGGCCTTTTGTGCTTTTGTCAAGAGCTTACGTTTTTGTAGGGAATGCTTGCGAGAGTAACGATTGGAACGCATGATATCTATTCCTGAATGAATTGACACTAGCTTCGGGCAAGTCCATGACTTGAACCTCCTCGGCATCATATCGCTCGTAAAGCTCTCGTAGTTGTTCGACCCTATCCATACGCATTGGATTAGCGTTATAGGGTTCGATTAGCATAGGGTCTGTCACTTTCGTCATTATACACGTTCCTTTAAGAAAAGTCAACACAGACTAGCCGACCATCGGCGGTCCAGCCTATATTTTTGTGGTGTAAATCGTAGAACACTCCAAACAAATCGAGTAGACTATGGTATAGAGCCATATAACCGGGTACATGCCAGATTTTGCCGGTTATTTGGAAATAATCCCATGACGCCGATATAGGGGTGAGCCATCCTTTATAACTAGCTTCCCAAGCCACGCCGACTATATCAACATGTTCAGTTAGGAAGCCCCAAGCTTTCTCACCATAGACAGACACAATGAATTTCTTACCGACTTTGGGTGCTAGTCCTGCCTTAGCAGCTAGCTTTTGTCGCTTGTATGCCTTATTGTAGTCCTGCCTGTCGAAGAAAAACTTGAAGCCCAGACTATCGTTAAGCTGCACATAATAGGCAGAATTGCCAGTTTGTGGCTTGTTCCGACTATCGTTAACATGCTTTTCAATTTGTTCTATCGTGAACATGATACTTTAGTGCGAGTGCTTGACTTGGGGTGACTACGCCCATTGTAACCAATCCGTCGAGATTGTCAACCCCTAGACGGATACGATTCCCCAAAATCAGCAGCTTTCGCTGTTCCGCACCATGATAGGATTGGAGCTTTGGGTACTTTCGGACAACTTGTGAAGTTTTCATAGTTTTTCGTCCGCAATTTTCTTGGCAATCCGCCGATAGTAGGGCGGGAGTTGTGCCAAATCATCTTCCCAATCTTTGAGATACGTTTCCCAACTATAGGAGACTAGTTCAGTGCCATCGAACGGAAGCAGACTGTTCCTAATAGCGAACCCATTTGCTGCCAGCTCACTTAAGAGAACTTTTTGACGACCCTCAGAAGAAAAATACGAAAATAAATTTCGTGGCAAGTCACCATACTTCGCGGCATGATGACCAATTTCATGGAGAGCAGTAAAGTATGCTTGCTCCGAGTTAATTTCAGACACATGCACTTCACGACTATCACCCTTGGCATAAGCCATAATAGTTAGGTCACGTCCACGTAATGGATGGTTGAAATAGTCAAATGGAGCATCATATTCGATACGAATCTTGTACTTAGCTGCTAGTTGAGCCACATGCTCACGTTCACGTTTGAATGCGTCAACAATCATCGTCCTTCCCCCTATGGTTGCTTGCGATGTTTCTAATATACCAAAAGCCACAAGAATTGCAACAGGGAAAGCGAGAAAATCTTCAAGTATTTTTTGGCACGTCGCGTGCCCCCGCCCATCTCCGTAAACCTATACGCCATAACACTTTACAGCTTAGGTTCTACGAAGATGCCGGGATGATACCCGTCGTGGTTAATTAGGGAATCTTGCACGTATTTAGCATCTAGGTCAGCATCATAGAATACGGTATCTATGAGATGATAGGTAGTGCCATGATACGGCGGCTCATTTTGGGGAGCGTATACATTCCAAGCTTTCTGTTTCATCTCACTCCCTATCTTGCCAGAGTTCACTATCTAGCCCAACCACATCTTTGGGGTCGTGGTCGCCTAGGTCATCCTCATCGAGTTCACAATCTGGACCAAATGGGCAATTGCCATCAGGGTCCAGCGGGCAACCACATCGCTCGCACCACTCTTCCCCATCTTCGTAATTCCGCCAAGTATTCTCTCTCATGTTATTCTCCTAAACCCCTTACACTCTCCGTGCCGCTAGGCACTTGTAGGCGTGGGTATATGACGCCTCGTTGTTCGGCATTTGCTGCCTACTGTGTAAGCAGACCCTAGCGGGACTCAAACCCGCATTTCCCGGTATGTCCATCCTACCATATCACCGATGGCTTAGCTATCGCCATAGCTACTTTCGCTATAGTAGCCTTTTGGGTCTAATATGTCAGATGGCCGGGTGTCCTAATCAATTGGACGATAGGGCCGTATTGTTTACGCAAGTCGGACTGGCCGATTGTACACAATCCGCTTGTCCTTTCGGTCAATCAAAATCGCTCCATTACCATGCACCTTCGCATGGGCCAGAGCGACACGCTGATTCGTGAACTCGGCAGGCTGAGCATAGGGCCGCTTGCCAGTGAACACCGAAACGACTTGATAACGAACAGTACGCATTTGAAACTCCTTGAAATGTTTTAGACAGAACGTATTATAACAGATTGTTTTTGGGTTGTCAAGAGGGTTTAAAACTGTTTTCTTATCTCTTGCAGGGCGTCAATCAGACCGTCGATATCCTCTTGCCGAATATGAACCCGGCGACCATAAATCACAAGATATGGTTGTGCTGGCTTGACACCCCCCGAAATGGGCCGATATTCTTTTCGTGGCTCAAGTTGTAGGTCAAGGGAACCATTAAAGTTTCGCATGTCTTTGTCCTTCGTTGTTCTGTATGTCACTTGCTTACATGTTCATTATAACAAAGTTTCTTGGCTTGTCAACTAGATTTTACGCTTGCTGTCGCTATCGCCCGCATCAGCTTTCATTGGCTGATACAAGCATTATACCACACATCAGCAAGAATACAACCACAAAAACCAGGAATTGCACAAAGATGCAAAATGAATTGTTTGGCACGCCGCGTGCCGCCGCCGCGCGTCGTAAACCTATACCTCATAAGGGCTTAGGTCGATACCCCACATGCTTCAAGGAATTTATCGCGGTCAAAGTTTTTATTATCTGCTTTACACATTGCAGCAAACTCGCCAGCGATTCGCTTACGCTCTGCGGTGTCAGTAATACTTTTGACAATAAAAGCAATGACTTTGAAATGCTTTGCAGTCATTTGACCTGTCCTGTTAAGTTAGGAGACTTACGCCCACCCTACACATAAATCACTGTGCCATTCTCACAGACAGACTACCTACCCATAGGGAATCGAACCCTTTTCAGCAGTCTGTTGGCCGGTATATTTAAAGCCTAATTTATATTGACATTTGCAACTGCCGTAGTGTAGAGCAGGCGGGAACCCCCTATTCTAGGAGACTTGCGACTAACCAGACTGCCTAGGTATATTGCCGGGAATCGAACCCGGTCTGCGGCTTCCGCTCGCAGTACTTGTCCAAAGTACAATACCAGTCTGATTAGACGCGAATCCCCTATTTGTTAGGCTTATCCCAACCATCGAACCAAGCTTTCTCACAGACTTTCCTATCATGGTCAGTCAAACCACCCAAACCCTCTAGACTATAAGGATTATCAATCCTCGCAATCCCTGCCTTTTGGGCAGATTGACCAGCACGGAAACTCGACCACGAACGACGCATTCTAACAGAAACCTTCATCTTACCTAAAACTCCGAAACTTCTTCATTTGAAACTTTGAACCAACTATCCGAGCCCCACCACCTTACCCACCTTACCCCGTTTCCAACTTGCGTTCCTAGCACGATTTTGCGACCAAGATAGGTTGCGAAGGTTGCGAATTGAAAGTCGATTTTGCTCATTTGTTCGTTCCTTGTACGTGCATTATAGCGAATCATTCGCCGCTGTCAATAGCCTATTTCTGATTTTCTTCGGGTTTGAACGACCAATCTTTCTTAGCCTGTTCCACGCCTGCGGCATAGTCCGCATTGGCCAAAGCGAAACGATTTACTTTGCCGTAGCATTGGTCATCGTAACCCTGATTGAAACTGGCCTTGGCTGCTTCTGCTTTAATGTCAAAGTTAATCATCGTTTTTCCTTTGTTCGTTTGTCCCTTGCTTCTCTCCTGATTATATCATCGGCGTTTAGCTTGTCAATCTCCAATCTGATTATATTTCAAGTTTGTGCCAAAAAACTTTTCCTACATTCACATAAAAATTTGTTGGTTTGGTGTATTATATACTATGGAACCAATAAGAATCTGTAAAAAATGTGGTAAAAACTCAGCCGAATCTGGTATAGAGAATTTTGCTAAAAATGGTAGGCATGGCCGCATTAATATATGTAAAGAGTGTTATAGAGAAAATATTAGGAGAAAAAGATATAATTTGCCGTTGCTTCCAGATACATACTCACCAATTAGGAAAAAGCATATACACTCGAATCCAAGGAAAAAACTATCAATCCCAGATATGTTGCAAAAATTTAAGATGGCCGGTTGTAAAATCTGCGGATATAACGAGCATTTATGTTGTATACATATTCACCATATCGACCCCGATACAAAAAATCCTAAACTTAAACAGAAAACAGGTGCAAAAAGATATATGTATAGGGAAGATTGGGAAAAAGAGCTTAAAAAGTGTGTTCCCTTATGTGCTATGTGTCACTGCAAATTACATGCCGGAATTATTTCTTTGTAGTTTGGCACGATATTATTTTTGGCACGGCATTATATTTCCCTAAGTCTATGTCGCGTATAGGTTTACGGCCTGGTCGCGGCGGGCCGGGTTGCCCAGTTTACCTAGGTTACCACGCCATAGCTCTTTAGCGTATCCTCGTAGCTTTTGTTATATTCTGCAAGTTCCCCACGCTTCTCAAGCTCTATCATTGCCTTAACTTCCATGTAGGCCGAGCGTTGCCCAAAGATAATTTGCCTATCTTTGTCGCTCAGATTGCTCTTTAATTGAGCATTACAATCGGCAATATTTAAGCGAAGAAATTTTATAAGATTTTCCATTTTATAGGTTCTGAACCAGTGCCTTTTCTAGTGCTTTGGATACGGCGGTCGCAATGTCACCAGCTACGTCACCCCCATACAGGTGGTCATATTGGTGAAACATTTCTTGCCACAAGTGCGAAGTGGCTTCGCCAATCGTTTCCGCATCGTCGCGGAGCAAGTCAACAGCAGTTCCGCGAAAATCATTCAGAAAACCATCTTGGGCACCTTGCCCGCTGGTGGTGCTAATCTTGTGGAACAGAAAACCGTGAAAGAGGAACGGGGCACCAATCTTCAAATCTTCAAAGTCAGCTTTCATGTGATTTTCCTTTAAACGTTGAACTCGCCAGTGTATTCATTGTACACTATACCGAGCGTTTGTACAATAGCAGCTAAATCTTCAGTGCGAATATATTCGCCGGCCTCACCGTTTGCTGGCTGAATATCGTCGCCGAAATAAGGTTTGCACACAACCCTGTACTGTACAAGCTTATTCAGTTGGTCGATTAGTCGCATTTGATTGAACATGCTTTCTCTCCTGTGCCTTGATTCTACATACTATATCGGCATATTGCAATAGCGAAACCGATATTTTCTCAAAATACTTTTCTTGCTGTTTGGCACACCATTATATTTGGCACACCATTAGAATAGCCCTAAACCCTTATCGCGTATAGGTTTACGTCGATTTCGCGGCGGGCCGCCTTGCCCATTTTACCTATACCACCCAGGTCTCGCAAGCAGCATAGCTAGCCCAATCCCCACAAATATCGCAGATACCTCAGATACCACAGTTAGCACAAGTTCGGTATACATCCTAGGTTCCCTGTTCTACGAGTTCAATCTCATCTTGCCCAAACCACTCAGCACCCAGATTGGCGAACCCATCTTCTCCAATCAGCACAAAATACTCACCCTTCCCATTCCCATGAGTAATAGTGCCCCGCCCAAGAGGGGTATCCACCACATTACCACGCTCAAACATTGTGCTATGCCTGCCTGCCCTGTGGGCGTATAGGAGGGTAGGTTGGGTAGGCCATTCAGTCTAGGTAATCTAGCTAATCTCATACGAGATGCCAGTAGGCCCACCCTATCCTATCTATTCATCCCATCTACCGTCATCTTCCCATCCACTGTCGAGGTCGCTGTCCTCCCACCCATCCTCATCCTCGTCGATGATGTCATCATCCTCATCATCCCAGCTATCCTGCTCCATCTCAAGCTGCGCATCTTCCCACGCCTCTTGATTACCCCGTTCCTCAAGGTCATTCTCATAGGGCTCAAAGTCGCTACTGTACATGTACATGATATAGCTCCGTGTGTGTGTGTGTGTGTGTGTGTGTGTGTGTGTGTGTGTACCCTATCGGGCTTACATTGTCAAGCCCAGTTCCATCATATCACTGGCCCGATTTGCAGCCTCAAGCTCGTCATACCATGCGTTTTGTTCGGCTTGCAAGTCAAGCTCAAAGTTGAGCTGTTCACGCTCAAGCTCAAAGTTGAAGCCCATCGCCGCAAATTCGTGCAGGGGGATGAAGGGAAGATTGTTCACACATTCGCCCGAGATGCACATGGCACGCGAAGGAATCTCACAGATGGCCTCGAAGCATTCGGTAAAGGTGGGGATGCGGCTCATTTTCTTATCTCCGTGAATGTTGTTCGTGTTCGTCATGCCCCGATTGTAGGCCAAGGAGCCTGAGTTGTCAATAGCCGATTGAGAAAATTCTTTCGCTTTTTTCCGGCGTAGTATCCGCGAAGATATGCGAACGTATCACTCAGATTGTCCCACCCCTCGAATGGTTGGGCAACGAATCCATTGATACCATCGTCGGAACCGATACGATATGCTAGGTTGTTCATCTCTTATCCCCTTGGTTGTTCTATGTAGTATATCGTCCTAGTTAGCTATGTCAATCACTATTTCTTTGGATTGCACACATACGCAAAATATTCTTTGGCACGCAATTATATTTGGCACGCTATTATATTGTCGTAACCCCTTATCAGATATAGAGTTACAGCCTGGTCGCGGGCCATCGTCGCCCTAAACCTATACGCGACAAGATGTTGCGTTTACATACCCCCCTTTTTTTGTTTTCCTACTGATGGCAGGGGGATTGGCATAAAAGGCGCGGTCCTTCACTCATAGCACGTCCCCACTTCCCAAATATAACAAGCCTACATTAGCTGTTCCAAAATCTACCGCCCTCTTTTTCAAAATCCTTACATGAGTACATTGGCTGTGACGCCCCACTAGTCTTTGTTAATTTCAAGAAGTGTCAACTTCGAGAAATTGTGTATTATATAGTGAGAGTACTCAATTATAGCCATGAGCGGAGAGATAATATGCCAGTAGCCAAAAAGGGTAAAACAGGTAGAAAAAGCGACATAGATACTACAGCAGCACCTTTAGTTAGTGAAGCTGATGATATGGTCTTGAATAAGGGCGTACAGGTATTAACTAGTTCGGCTAATACTGGTACTATTTATGTAGGATATGGAGATACTATTACTGCCGATTCTGATGATGCTACTGATGGTTTTCCACTAGCGCCGGGCGCTGCTTTCTTTTTCCCATGTCGTCATCTTAGAGATGTTTGGGTTATTTCATCTACTGGTAGCTCTCAGAAAATCTGGTTCTTAGCACAATAAGGTACAAATAATGTCATTATATACGGCACCTCCAAGTAGTGGTGGTTCAAGTAGCGGTAGCGGTTTGGCTAGCGTTGGCCTAACTGTTTCTCCAGCCAGCGTTCTTACTGTATCAAACTCTCCGATTACAGTCCTGTCTGAAGATTCAAATATAAGCCTAGTAATGACTCCAGCGAGCGCCTCTGGTAATGGCTATATTACTTCCGGCGACTATACTACATTCGCCGCCGGTGTCCCAGCTTGGGACGTTATGAGAGTTCGCGGTACGACCCGCACATATTATGCTGCTACTGGTAATTCAGACACAGCTAGAGGTCAGATACTTATTGACGCTTTGGCTACACAACAAATTGGCGACATTTTCTATATTGGTAGCGGTGTATTCCAGCATACATCAAGTGTCGCGCCTCAATATTTAGCAACTGGTATCACTCTTATAGGTGTCAACAGATTTGCTACAATACTTCGTATGGACATTAACCCATCTACACAAGCCTTTATTGCTACTAGTGGATGTGTACTTAAGAATTTGATGATTGATACAACTGCTAGTGCTGGTGCTGGCCGTATAGCTCTTGGTATAATTGGCTATGGTACAGTAGAAGACGTAAATCTATATTCACAGCAAAGTCGTGCTTTGTCGATAGACTTTTCTACTTCTAACCAACCAACTACTTTTCTTAATAGGGTTCGTGCTACCGGCTCTCTATATACAGGCCGTAACAAAAACATCGAAATTTGGAATTCTAGCTTTGCTTGCAATACTAGCGCGAACCCTGAAGAAACTATTAGCCTAGGAAATAGCACTGTATTAAACTCATATTACAGTCGTTATATACAGCAGAATGCTGGTGTGCCAGTACTAAAACAAAGCAGCTCTGATACACCATTCACAGCCAATTTTTATGGCGATATTTTTGACCAAAGAGTTGGCGGTACTAGCGTCGGAGCGATAAGTATAAACAGTGCCGCTCATAGAGTTGGTTTGTTTAATGCTCAAGTTTTTTCAAATGCTGGCCCAGCACTATTTGCGAATGGCGCTGGTCTTATCCGTCTATTTAATACTTCTGTTTCTGGCGCTACATATGCTGTCGCTAACAATGGTGGTACTATACTAAGCTTGGGTGGAAGCACATTTATCGGCCCAACATCTGGTACTCAGCAGACATATGGAACATCTGCTCATACAATCATGCCACCAGCTAGCTCTAACGTCAATGGTTATCTAAGCTCTGGCGACTGGGCTAGCTTTACATCTGGTTATAAAGCTAGAACTATTAGCTATGGCGAACTAATATTCCCAAATGCCATATACCTATCTTTCAATAGTGGTAATATTCCAACTGGAGTCGCTGCTACAACAATTTTGACGGTTCCTGCTGATAGGAAATATATTATTACAGACTGTAATGTATATAGCGTTGGTGTGAACACTGCTGTAATTTTTGAAGAAAGTGTTGTTAACGCTACAATTGGGGCTGTCTCTGGACAAGATAATCGTCCAATACATTATATTTTTAGCCCTGGCGAGGCTATTAAAATTCGTGGTGTGGCAATAAATCCATCTTCGCCATATTATACAGCCACTACTAGTATAAATGTAAGTATGGATATAATTTCAGTACCAAGCAGTATTAATCTTAAAACGATTACTGGCAATATGGTTCCTGGTACTGGTACGTTATATACGTGTCCAGCAAATACAGTGGCTAGCTTCTTCCGTAAAGAAACGGGTGACCCATCAATGTTGCTAAATGCGGTAGATAGTCAAACAACCAGAATTCATATCGTGCCATCTGGCGGCAATGCATCTATGAATACTGTGGTACGTTCTATTGATTGTCTTGCTAATACTTGGACAAGCAATATGAGGCCAGTTATAATGGGTGGTGCTCTTAGAGGTGGAGATACAATTCGAGTAGCCTATACTGGTGGTTCATCAGTACAAGTTTGGGCGAATATTATCGAGCGCCCAGCTTAAAGTAGTGGCTGAATAATATCTAGATTAGCAACAGTGCCGTATAGACCAACAAATGTATCTGTTGCGGCATTGGTTGCAAATACTATTTGGATAGGAACTTCTCCCTGAACTAGTATAGATGTATCGCCAGTAAATACATAGTCGAAGCTATCTAGTTGCTTTATCCAGCGGCCACTTCCACCAATTTTTATATATCCCGCACCATCGGTTGCATACGAAGTACTAGATGCAGTTCTAGCCAATATTTGACCAGTAACCGCAGGAACTAGTGGGCGGAACACACCAGAGTTGTTTTGCCAGAATGTTACTCTTCCATCTTTAATGTAAACTGCCTCTGGCAAGTTTGTTACTGGAGACTTGACTGGTTCATAGCCATAAGTGAATAGATATGATAGCCCAGTAGGAAGTGTTGTATTAATGTCGGCATTAACAAAATAGTAGCCATTGTCTGTTGGATATGGAGGTCTAGATACCCATACACCTGTTGCGCCACCTAGGTCGGCAGGAGGAATAGAACCTACTAAGTTAGTGCCAGTGTTTGCAGTACCAGATGTTGTTAGATAGAAGAAAGATTTGTATGGGTTTCTACGAGTCTCGCCTCTTAGGTAAGAAATCTGTATCTGATTTAATGCAACTGGGCTGCCGGTATTATTTTGTATCACTAGGCGCATTGAGTAGTTGTTGATGTCCGTATTTGTAGGAGCATCGTTTGCGCCATAAGATGGATATGCGACTGTGCGATTATATCCAGAACCAATCTGATATGCTAGACTGTTCAGGGTTTTACGCATTCTTGGCCACATGCGCTGTGTATAAATAACGGTGTCATTAGCTATGGTACTTAATCCATAGTATTGGTCGTTATTTTGATATACATTATAGTAGACTTGAGACAACATGCCGCTCATAGGGGCTATAAATTTTCCACTTCCAGTTATCTCATATGCTTTTGCAGCTAGCAAGCAATAGCTTCTGTAACCCATAATCAGATTGCCTGTCAGACAGGTATTTGCTGTTTTTACTATCCAGTCCTCTACTGTTTGACCGCTGTAAGTTGTATTTGGAAACATTTCTGCATATCTGATAAAAGTGTCATTAGCAGCTAATAGTGTACCATCTCTACCTACTAGGTATGGGGCATGATAACCAACAGATGTACCAGAACCAGAACGATATGGGTCTGTCCATCCAGATGGATTAATAGGAGGTCCGTCTGGGTATTTACGCATGACGCCCGATACCCAACGATGTGCGGCAGCTATACCTCTAGCTGAGTTGTCTGTATCTGGATACATTTCATATTGGGTAAGCGCTTCTCCAATACCAACCGCATAGTCACGAAGGTCTTCGGCAGCATTGTAAGAAGGAGAAATGCTATCAAATGTTCCTCTCTGTACTGTTCCAGCTATCCATGCTTCATATGCATCTTTCATCATACGATTAGAATCAACAAGCCAACTATATACAAAACGGCTAGGGTGTACAAAGTGATTGGTTAGTGCCCATGATTCTGAGTTGTAGCTAGCACCTTGTCTAGCATTGTATCCCAATCCATGTACATTGTATACGTGTGCCTGTGTGCCGATATATCTGCCAGAAAGGCTAGCGTATGATGTATTATCGTGCTTGATAAGCGCCACTGCCCTATTGTGGTCACAAATTATTCTACCTGTTTTTAAACAACCAGTATGTGCGGTTGCGATAAATTGTAGATAAGCCAATTTCCCTACATTGTAGTGGTCGTGAGAGCTTAATCTGTGATATCCAACAATGTTGCTATATGGATTGCCATTTATTTGGCCGGAAGCATAAAAAGTATTGTAAGTTCCACCATATCTGTGCCATCCATAATCTTGAGTTAGGTCATTTGTGACAAAACGAGTTATGGCAGCATTAAATAGATTGTCATATAGATTGTTGTAGTATTCATTATATGCACCGACGTTTTCTGCCGCTTTTGCACTGGCGGTAGTTAATGTTTCGCGCAAACCAATTGGATTGTGTGTAAATAGGGTTTGCTTGTCGCTACCAGAGCTTCCAAGATTAATAGCAAAATCTATATCCATACTTAGACCATATAGGTCTGCGGCAATTGCGTCGTATAGATAGTTGACATCAGACAATAGCCCGCTACAAGTATTTATGTAGCCAGTTGGCATATTGATGTTAAGGACAGACTGAGAACCAGAGCCTTTATGTAGATAGGCAAAGCGAAACGCGTTCTGTTCTGCCCAGTCGCTAGCAGTATTTGAATCTGCTCTACCACTTGGCCACAACATAACATATGTATTGCCGCCGCTAGCAAATGCGGTGTAAGGTAGTTTCTTATCAAAATCTCTTGTTAGAACTTGACCGCTGAAACTATTGAAACGAAGGCCAAGGGACGCGACAAAGTTCTGGCGCATGTCGGCAGTAAAGATACATGAGTGCTGATATTTAACTATATCTGAATTAGCATTGGCAGTAATGTAGGTCACAAACTTACTTAGTGCCGTAGTATCTGGCCTCTTTAGATTTCCTGCTACCTTAACAACAATTTGGGCACGCCCAGAAGATTCAATCGTTGTAGATATATCTGCTGGAGTATATGTATTACCAGCAGCATCAGTCATATAATATTGGCCGCTATTGATAATAGGGCTATTGTTTAATATGGTGAATGTAGAAGTGCCGGTATCAATACGAATACCACTAGCGGTAGTCGTTGCACTTAGAGATGTGCTAGGATTTGACTGAAGGCCCGCGCCCCATCTAAGCTTATAGTCGGGCGATACACCACCACTCCATTCTAGGTTAGAATAGATATGTAGCCACTTAACAGAACCGTCTGGCCAATAAGATGCTGGCTCGAACTGAGCCGCTTTATATGTCTCATCGCCACCACTGTATTGTTGTGTTAGGCGCATCGCATAATTAGCAGAAAGACTACCAGACTCTATCGGCACAGAGAAGTGGGATGGCCAAGTAGCAGTAGCAACTGGTGAGGCCGTACTATCTAAAGTGATGTAGTATGAGGCTGCACCACCACCGCCCCCGCCTGCACTTTGTATAGGTTTGTGGTATAACCCGTTTAGGCCAAATATATTCATTCTTTGATATAGGTATCCACTATGTACTTTGATAGAAGTTCGTTATCCACACCAATGTATGCGTGAGGCACAAATCCCCTAAGTACACAGTTGTCCATGCCATAGCTAACCTGAAACTCTAGTCCTGCCGTGTCTATGAATATCCAATACTCGCGGTCGGCCTCTAGAGTACGATGTATGAGATGCCACTGTTTTTTCTCTATTTTGGCCTTATACCTATTAGATTCTACCCACCCGGCGACAAACGCCGTGGCGAATAGACCTAATAGTAGTGAGAACTGAATAATAGAGAATGTAAGCAAGTCCATATATCACCCCATAAATAGTGTGGTTCTATATTAGAATACACCGTTTACGGGGTAAAGAGAAATGGCCTATCCTCATTGATAACTATAGGAGTGCTTTCATCTCCATCCACCTTATTATCAACAACAACAGGAACAACATCATTATTGATGACCAAGCCTGTTACTGGGATAGATTGGGTAGGCCGGACCTGGCACTTCCCTCTACCCGGTGATTTCAATACATTCAACTTTTGTCTCTCTTTTCGTACAGCCTGCACTGTAATCTTACGAAGAAACGTCTCTGACATAAGCTCAGCAAGTTCTTTGTCCTTCATCTTGCCAGCATTCTCTATAATGAATCTGTCTTCATTTGGAGTCCACACCTTTTTTCTACCCATTATACTTTCTCCTTTTCCACTTAATAACGATTTACAACACCACTGTCAATTTGTAGGCTATAGCTATTGAAATTCAGGCTAACAAACCTAAACACCTCTTGGATGCTATCAAAGAATCCCTGTGTGTTTCCTTCCCCATCTTCGAGCGTAAGCTGCTCCCCTGGACCAGCCACTACAATCAATCTTACCATATTTTTTCCTCTCCTTGTAGATTTTTTGTAATTTCCCTATATAATCATATTATATACTACTTTTCTCGAAAGTCAATACCCAAAGGAGAAAAAATGTCAGACAAGCTAATTAACTCAGAACTAAGAGCGGTAGCTTCAGAATCGCTCGCTAAAGAGGTAGAGGATGAGCTAAAGGTCGAAGACCCAAGCAAGGAAAAGGCAGAGGCGGCAATTAAAGAGGGGGAGAAGCATGAGTAAATATAAAGTGGTCAGGAATACACAGTTTCCATATGGTGCATTGCTTTATAGTGATACTAATGAACTAGTGCGAAATGTGGCAAGTGTTAGAGTAGAATTACATTATGGCAGAAATCCAATTGTTTATGTAGAGATGGTTGATGTCGATGTAGAGATAGAAGATGTTGATATTGAGGTTAAGGAGTAAACCATTTGGAAGTCACCCCCGAAGTACTAGAAACTATAGATAGGGTTTGTAAGCGCCTATCTCATAAGTTTAAGTTTGGTTATCATAGCCCCGAGGATATGAAACAGGAAGCCACTATAATTGCACTAGAGAAGTTGCATAAGTGGGATGGGGTGAGACCATTAGAGAACTTTCTATATAGATGTGTATATAATGGATTGTTCAACTTTAAGCGGGATAACTATCAAAGGCCCGATAAGCCATGTCTCACCTGTCCGCTCTATCAGGTGGGGGTGGGTAGTGAATGTGCCAAGTATGATGATAAGATGGAATGTGAACCGTATAGTAAATGGTTTAATAAAAACTCGAATAAAAAGAACATTATCCAGCCGATTGACATTACAAATATTCGAGACGAACAAGAAGAAAATATGAGGGCCGATGATGAAGGAGACACGGCTGAGAACAAAGAACTTTGGGCACTGATTGATAAACACCTCGATATAACACTGCGGGCCGATTATATCAAGATGCGTAATGGAGTCAAGATTCCTAAGAATAAACGCACTAAGGTCGAGCAGGCAATTCTAGAAATAGTTAAGGAGCGCTATGATGAGTGAAGGCCGTAAGCGCGGAAAACTATCTACCGAAGAAGAAAAGTTCATCTTGGCTTACAAAGATAAGATGCCAATTGATGAAATCGCTAAGAAGCTGAACCGAACCACAGAACCTATTCTTCGCTTCATCACAGAGAAGGCTGGAACCACTCATTCTGGAATGGAAGAGAGGGAGGTAAAAGAGGCCGAGCTAAGAAAGAGATTGAAGGCTCGCCCATACTACTCTGACCTTAAAGCACAGTTTAGCGAAGACGAACTAGAGATGTTCAGCAAGTCTTGGCTTAACTTTATGCTCCAGTTTCATGAAGACGTATTGTGGTCAGAAGAGATTGAAATCAAGAGATGGATTACTATCGACATTCTTATTGCTCGCGGCCTGAAAGAGCGTTTTGAGCATATGAAGGAGATTGAACGTCTCACCAAGTATATTGAGGCCGAGTATAAGAGACCAGCCGAAGATAGAGACCCTAATCTAGCATTTTACGAAGGACAGCTAACCTTTTTCAAGGGCGCCGTTTCTTCCTTCACCAACGACCAAGTGAAGCTAGAGTCGCAAATCAAAGACATCAAGAAAGACCTTAAAGCTGCCAGAAGCGACCGTATTAAGCTGGCAGAGGATGGAAAGGTGTCATTTATAGGGCTGATAAAGCTTTTAGATGACATGGAGAATAAAGAAAGGATTGGTAATGAGGCTGCAATTTTGAGTATAGCTTCCGATAAAGCCAAGAATCAATACGGCGACTATCATGAGTATTTGGATGGTAAAGTAGCAAGGCCGTTTTTAACAAGCGAAATAGTATTAGAAAAGGAGAAAGACGATGGAGAACAAGCCAAATCTAAAGGGGTTGATAACGAAGAAGGCGAAGGAAGAGGAGCCAGTGAAGAATGATGGACAAACTATATTGCCGGGTCCAGAAGTTGGTCCAGCACCAACCAATCGTCCGCGCAATACAGTAAAGGCTAGAGCAGACAGAGGACATAAAAACGTTTAAGGGAATCTCAAATGGAAAAAACAGCAGTTATCACAGGAGTTACTGGGCAGGATGGCTCTTTCTTAGTTGAGTTATTGCTCAACAAGGGATATAACGTCAAGGGTTTGGTACGACGCTCTAGTGTTAATATACATGAGCGCATTAAGAACGTTTTACACGACCCGAAGTTTGAACTGATAGAAAGCGACCTTTGTGACCCTAGTTCGATTTTTGGGGTGGTATCTAAATACCAACCAGACGAATATTACAACTTGGCGGCACAGAGCCATGTGGCTACATCCTTTGAGCAACCAATCTATACATTTGAGGTTAATACAATGGGCGTACTAAATGCTCTTGAGGCTATTAGAAAGTTCTCGCCACAGACTAGGTTCTATCAGGCGAGTACGAGCGAGATGTTTGGGAGTAATTGTACAACTTGTATCAAACAGTTTCCGTTGATGGATAAGCCAAACGAAGTATTTAAGTATCAAGATGAAAAAACAACCTTTAGTCCAAACAGTCCTTATGCTGTTGCTAAGGTGGCTGCTCATAATTTGATAGACCTATATCGACGTTCATACGGAATACATGCGTCTGCCGGTATTCTTTTCAACCATGAGGGTGAAAGAAGGGGTGAGAATTTTGTAACTCGCAAAATCACGAAGTATGTAGGTGCATTACATCGTCATCGTAAGTCGATTAAGGGTCTTGCGTTTGAACCATTCCCAACACTGTGTCTTGGCAACATAGACGCCGTTAGAGACTGGGGTTATGCAAAGGATTACGTTGAGGCAATGTGGCTAATGTTGCAGCAAGACAAGTCTGATGATTACGTTATTTGTACTGGCGAAGGCCATACAATACGTGAATTTTTAGATGCCGCATTTGCACATATAGGGATTAAAGATTGGAGTAAATATGTAACAATCGACCCATCCTTATATAGACCATGTGAAGTTGAGTTTCTAACTGGCCGAGCTGATAAGGCTAAGAAAGTATTGGGCTGGCAACCAAAAGTATCATTTAAAGAACTTGTAGAACGTATGGTTGAACATGACTCGAAGAAACTATAACGACCCGCTATATGATAAATGGCGGGCCGACGTTAGAAAACGAGATAGATACGCTTGTAAATGGCCGCTCTGTGGACAGAAAAAACGTCTACAGTGTCATCATATTTTACCTTGGGCACACAATCCGATGTTGAGATACCTAATAGATAACGGTATTACTTTATGCTATAAACACCATAAGATGGTAACTGGTAATGAACTAAGATACGCAGTATTTCTAAGGGGCCTAATAAAGTAATGAAAATTGTAGTAGACACAAGAGAAAAGCAGGGCATATGGAACTTTGAAGAAGAAGTTATTGTCCGTAAGCTTCGTACTGGTGATTATACTATAGATGGGCTTGAAGACTTTTTATGTATCGAGCGTAAAAAGAGCGTGTCTGAGTTTTCGATTAATACATGCGAGGCGCGCTTTAAGGATGTTTTGGAGAGAATGCAGCAATACAGATATAGATTCATCATCTTTGAATTTAGTATGAACGACGTATTGCGCTTCCCTATTGGTTCAGGAATACCAAAAAACCGATGGGACAAACTAAAACTAACATCTCAATTTCTAATGAAGCGTATATCTGAGATACAGGTAAACTATGAAATAGATGTAATCTTTGCGGGCGATGGTAGTAATGCCAAGTATATCGCCCACAATATCATGAAGAGAGTGTATGAAAAACACAGCGATAACTGAGTATGTAACAGGCTACGATTATGCCTATCTTAATCTAAATCTAGCCGATATCAAAAACTTCCAAAACCCGTTCGCTATACGTCCTGATGTTTTTCTAGAGAGACCAGACCTTCATATTGTAAGCATCATGCGTAACCCAAAGTACTTTTGGTTTACAGTTAAGTACTTGCTGAATATCGACCTTCTACCAATTCAGGTCGCAATCTTACAAGAGTTGTGGACTCGCCCATTCCCGATGTTTATTGCTAGTCGTGGTTTTGGCAAAGCCCTATCTCCAGACACTCCAGTAAGAACTAAGAATGGCTGGAAGCTAATTAAATCTATTGAGGTTGGAGAACGGGTATATGGTTCTGATGGCAAACTAACAAATGTTATAGGAACTACTTGTATACAAAAAGACTTAAATTTTTACAAAATAACCTTGCGTGACGGGAGAGAGTTAGAGTGTTGTGAAGACCATATGTGGAAAGTGTGGGACAAAAACAAAAATAGAAATAAGAAAGAGCCTGTTTATAGCGAACTAACCACTAAACAATTGCTTGAACATTATTATTGGGAAAGAATAGATAGTAAAAGTAAAGAGCGTCATCTTACAAAAGAATATAGATATGCTTTACCTATTAATAAGCCATTAATAGAGGAAAGTGCTGCTGTTGTACCAATACACCCGTATGTCGTCGGCGTATTGCTAGGAGATGGCTGTGTTACACAAAAAACTATTACATTTACTACCGGAGACCCAGAAATAGCTGAAAGGGTAAATAAATATCTCCCAAGAGGATATGTGGCCACAAAACAAAAATCTAATCAATATACATATGGTATCAAAAGGCTAAACAAGTCCTTGAAACCATTTTACACACTATGTCAAGAAATTGGTATATGGGGCCATAACGCCTCAACTAAGTTTATACCTCGACACTATCAATATGGTTCATACGAACAAAAATTAGAGCTGGTGCGCGGTCTAATGGATACAGATGGCTATTCGTCTAAAAGCGTAATAGAATTCTATACTATATCAAATCAATTATCTGACGACTTTCTAAATGTTGTACGCTCTCTTGGCTTACACTGTAAACATTCTATAAAGGAATCTTGGCTTAACGGTCAACAATATGCTGATTGTAACAGAATCTCTATCTATACAAAAGAGCCAATTTTTACATTGCCTAGAAAACTAACATATATAGACCATGATATATCAAAACAAGGTGCTTCAAAATATGATAAGGTTTTCATTACAAACATAGAATATATAGGAAAGCGCGACGGCTATTGTATTTCGGTGGATAATGACGACAAGACCTATATTACAAAAGACTATATTGTAACACACAACTCATTTCTTCTAGCTGTCTATGCTACTCTTAAGTGCATTTTGATACCGGGAACCAAAATTGTTATTGTAGGCGCTGGTCTGCGTCAGTCCAAGGTCATTTTTGAATATATGGAAACAATTTGGCACAAGGCTCCAATTCTACGCAGTATTTGTGATAAGGAGTCTGGCCCTAAGCGCGACGTTGACCGCTGTATGGTTCGTATCAACGATAGCTGGGCTATTGCTCTGCCAGTTGGCGATGGTTCTAAGATTAGAGGTTTGCGTGCCCATACTATTATCTCTGACGAATTTGCATCACTAAATCCCCAGATTTATGAGACGGTTATTGGTGGTTTTGCTGCTGTATCTCAAGAGCCAGCCCTAAACGTTAAGTCAGCAGCTAAACGCCGTCGTATGCAAGAAGATGGTGTGTGGAATCCAGAGCTGGAAGATATGTATATAAGTGGAAAGAAACAAAACCAATCCATTATTACAGGAACCGCCGATTACGACTTTAGACATTTCGCACAATACTATAAGCGCTATGAGGCGATTATCAATAGTAAGGGCAATGAACGTGAGCTACAAGCTATCTTCGGCGAAGATGTGCCAGACGCTTTCCGTAATTGGAGAGACTATTCAATCATACGTATTCCGTACGAGCTTATCCCCGAAGGGTTCATGGACGATAAAATCGTCGCCCGCGCTAGAGGTACTATGCATATGGGTATCTATCAGATGGAATATGGTGCTGTATTTACCTCTGATAGTGATGGCTTCTATAAGCGTAGTCTAATAGAAAGCTGTGTAGTTGGTGACTCAAACGCTGTGCGCGGTGTAGTCTTTGACCCAATTACTAGAGGGCATAAAGACAAACAATATGTCATCGGTGTTGACCCCGCTTCTGAAATCGACAATTGTAGCATGTTTGTTTTGGAATTGCACGAAGACCATACTCGTATTGTTTATGGCTGGTCAACCAATAAGAAGAACTTTAAGGAGCGACAGGAAGCAGGATTAACTAAGGAACATGATTACTACGCTTTCTGTGCCCGTAAGATTCGTGATTTAATGAGAATATTTCCTACTGTTAGAATAGGTATGGATAGTCAAGGTGGTGGTATAGCTATTATGGAAGCCCTACACGACCCCCAGAAGATGATGGAGGGAGAACAGCTACTTTGGCCAGTTATTGATTTAGAGAAGCCTAAAGACACCGACGCTAAGCCTGGACTACATATTGTAGAGCTAGTTAACTTTGCTAGTGCTGACTGGACATCAGAAGCTAATCATGGTATGCGTAAAGACTTTGAAGATAAGGTACTATTATTCCCTCGTTATGATAATATAACACTTGGCTTAGCTATTGAAGAAGATGCACAAGCAATTAGAGCTGGTACTTCTACAATACTGTTTAATGATGCTAAGAAACAGATATATGATAGTTTAGAGGATTGTGTAAATGAAATTGAGGAACTAAAAAATGAATTGGCCACAATTATTATAACTAGAACACAGGCCAATAATAGAGACCGTTGGGATACTCCCGAAATCAAAGAGGCTAACGGTCGTAAGGGTAGGCTTCGTAAAGACCGCTATTCTGCTCTATTAATTGCCAACATGCTAGCTCGCGTAATTCACAGAACTGACCCACCACCTACGTACCACCTAATCGGGTGTGCTGCTCGTACTGCAACCACTGGTATGCAAGATGGTCCTATGTACGAAGGCTCTACCAATTATCCCAGCCCAGATATTTTTATGGGAATAAGACGCTAAAAGGTGTATGATATTGTAAACCCATTACAATAGGATTAACAGAATGACCAAAAAACGATACCCTCGCAGTGCAATGGAAGCTAGTCTAGCTAATGATGGACAACCAGCATACATCGCCTACGACCCAGAAACACAGACCTATTCCTCAGAAGAATCTGCTAAGGCACTAGCCTCATACGACGGTTTTTCTCGCTTCCAAGACTATTCTAACATTCTGCCGGGTATCTCTGGTAGACCTGGACTAACCCGAGAGGGGTATAACTACTATCGCCCAGACGAAGCAATGGGTGGTGGTAAGCATGGTAATGTTATCAAGCGCTGTAATACTATCTATAAAGAAGTTGGTCTAATTCGCAATATTATTGACCTTATTGGCGACTTTGCTTCAAAGGGTATTCGTCTAGCCCATCCCAATCCTAGGATTGAAGAATGGTACAATAATTGGTTCTTAAAGGTTAATGGTCCAGAACGTAGCGAAAGACTATCTAACTATCTAGTAAGAACTGCTAATGTGGTAATTAAAAGACAAACCGCGAAGATACCAGTTCGCACAGAGGAGCGTCTTTACAAAACACATTCCAGCCCAGATATCAGTGGTGATGAGGTAAAGGAATCTGAAATATCAGTTAGTAAGAGAGAGATTCCTTGGAAGTATACGTTTATTGATGCGTCTGTCGTAGAAGCAATTGGTGGTCCGCTTGCAGCATTTGTAGGCAAACCAATGTATGGCATCAAGCTACCAACAGACCTTAAAAGGAGAATAAATTCTCCTAAGAATCAGGCTGAGCGTGACTTGGTGGCTCAGTTGCCAGCCGATATTGTTCGTGCTGCTAAGCAGAATGATATATATCTTTTACCAGCCGACAAGACAATCGTTATCCACTACAAGAAGGACGATTGGGACACTTGGGCCTGTCCTATTATTTTCTCTATTTTCAAAGACATTGTAGCATACGACAAGTTGAAGCTAGCCGACATTTCTGCTTTGGACGGCGCTATCTCTCATGTTCGTATTTTCAAGCTTGGTAATTTACAGTCAACCCCACCGTTGATGCCAACGAAGGCCGCTGCTAACAGACTGGCCGAAATTCTACAGAGTGGCATGGGTGGCGGTACTATGGATATCATCTGGGGTCCAGATATCGAGCTTGTTGAATCCAAGAGTGAGGTCTATAAGTTCTTAGGCGAAGACAAATATAAGCCAATTCTTAACGCTATTTATGCTGGTCTTGGTATCCCACCAACTCTAACTGGCACGTTCGGCGCGGCTGGCACAACTAACAACTTCATCTCTCTTAAGACACTAACTGAGAGACTTGGCTATATCCGCGAGCTTCTAGTTAAGTTTTGGTCTAACGAAATTATGTTGGTTCAAAAGGCTATGGGTTTCCGCTTCCCAGCAACCGTTGAATTCGACCTTATGGACCTAGGCAACGAAGATGCGATTCGTGCGCTATACAAGGAACTTTCAGATAGAAACATTATCTCTGATGAAACAATGCAGCGTATTTTCAAACAAGACCCAAAGATGGAAAAGACTAGAATTAACCGCGAAGAAAAGGCTCGCAAGAACAAGAGAATGGCTAGAAAGACTGGTCCATTTGTTGAGCCAGAATCTACAGAGAGCTTGAAGAAGATTGCTCTACAAACTGGTGTTGTTGGGCCATCTCAGGTTGGTTTGGAACTAGAGGAGCCAAAAGAGGGCGACAAGACTCTTATGGATATCAAGACCGAGCAGCTTAAGATGGCTGGTGACCAGAAGATAGCACAACAGAAGAATACTAAGGGTGCGAGCGGTCAAGGTAGACCAAAGGGTGCTAGTGACTCTACCAAACGTAAGACCAAAACGTTTACTCCACGTAGTCGCGCTGTCTTTGAAATATGGGCATCTAAGGCCCAGGGTGCTATTTCAGAGATTCTTACTCCAATTATACTACAAAGCTATGGTAAGAAAAACCAGCGACAATTAACAACCGCCGAAACTGAACAAGCAGAAAAGGTCAAGTTTGGGGTATTATCTCATATAGACCCAATGGTGGAAATAACAAATGAGGTAGTAAAATCAGCCTTAGATTCTGGCCCACCAATTCGAGAAATGGCGAATCTATATCGACAAGACCTAGCTATTTTGTCATCAGATACAGAACAGCAAGTTACGCTCGATGATATGCGTAAGTTGCAAATAGCAGCATATATAGACTTTTATTTAGGAGCAAATAATGAGTAAGGTTTCAATAGAACTTGACACTAAGACAGACGAACTAACTGTTACAGTTGATGGCAAGGTTTTAGAACATGTTACTGACGTATCTATATATAAATGGGAAGACTATAAAGACACAGATATGGTTTCTATTAGTATAGGTATATCTGAAAAAGCAGAAGATAAAGACGACCTACAAACTCATATGAGACTAGTTGCTAGGCGCAATGAAGACTTTGCTGAGCCAACAGAAGATGCCAAAAAGGTGTATGAAGATATAGCAAAGTTCCTAAATATAGGTGGTAAGTAATGATTCCAGTATATCAGGCAGAAATAGACGCGGGTATTGCCGAGTTAGTTAAGGCCAGTGCCTCTGTCGCATACTGCACACAACTAGAGCCACTAGCTCCAACTCATGAGTTTTTCGAGCGCGTTCTAGCTAGTAAGGGCGCTAAGGCTGGTCTTTCTGACACAGACCTATATCCAGTCAAGTCGGTTTTAGTTTCCACAAATAAGAACCTAAACGACGATGTGTTTGACAGATATGAAGTATGGGCCGCGCGCCTAACCCCTATCCACAAGCCAGACAACCTAAATCATGACGAGACAAAGATAGTCGGCCATATGGTGGATTGCTGGGGTATGGACGAAGATGGTAAGGTCATAGCAAATGACATTGCGTTGGACAACCTACCTCTATATTTCCATCTTGTCAACAATTCTGTGATTTATAAGTCTTGGTCTACAGAAGAAATGAAGAAGTCTGTGGGCGAGCTAATCGAGAAGATAGAAGCTGGCGAGAAATTCGTTTCTATGGAATGTCTATTTCGCGGCTTTGACTATAGTATGGCATCTGATGATGGTACTAGTAAGGTAGTAGCTCGTAATGCAGAAACAGCATTCTTAACCAAACATCTAAGAATATATGGTGGTACTGGTAAGTATGATGGCTACTCTGTAGCGCGTGTTTTACGCAATATTACATTCGTTGGTAAGGGCTATGTAGACAAACCAGCCAATCCAGAGAGTGTTATTTTTAGTGCTGCTAATACTAGTAAATTACTACCACAAAAAGAAATTATTACTGTTTTTGAAAAAAATGGTGTATTAATACCTTGCAAGGCTAACTTAACAGATTTAAAGGAGAATAGCGATATGTCAGATACGAACAAGGTTCTAGAAGACCAGGTTGCTGAGCTAAAGGCACAGGTTAAGGCATTAACCGAAAAGAATGAGACCTTGGCAACATCAGCATCAAAGGCTTCCCTTGATGAAGCTAAGAAAGAGGTCGAATCTCTATCAGTAAAGTTGGCCGCTTCAGAAACATCTCTAACTGCCGCAAAGTCAGAAGTTGACACTCTAAAGGCAGACAAGACAAAGGCAGAAGAAGCCCTTAAGGCAGCTAACGAAGCCAAGGCTACTGTTGAAACAGAACTACAGAAACTACAGACTGAAAACACAAAGGCACGTAGAGTTAACACTCTAGTTGCTGGCGGTATTGCAGAAGATGCAGCTATCGCAACTGTTGACAAGTTTGTAACCCTATCCGACGAACAATTTGCTGAAATTGCCGACTTGGCAATCAAGGCAGCTAAGGCAGCTTTCCCTCCAAAAGAAGATGAGAAGATGAAGAAGGGTAAGGAGAAGAAGGCTGATTGTAAGGCTGGTGCAGAACTAGACGAAGCCGAAGAAGAATCAGAGGCAGCTCTAGGTGGTACTAGCGGTGAATCGGAAGAAACTGATGGTGCAGAAGAACTTCGTAAGAGTATGGCGTCACAGTTTGAATCATTCATTGGTCTAGGCTCTAAGTAAGAATATAAATAGGAGATATTAGAAAATGGCTCTAAAAGGCGATAGACACGAAGAACGAGTTGAAATTAGTTATTTCATGAACCACACACAAGAACGTGGTGTTATCGTTGTTCATGACAGCTCGGGTTCTGGTGCAGCTCTAGACCAGTCATCTAGCTTGGTTGCAACACCAACTGGTGGCGCTACCCCAACTGCTAGCGTTTCAGGCAAAAAGCCTGTCGGTTTGCTTCTAAACGATATGGTCAACAACGACCTTACTCGTACACACGGCAACTGGCACAAAGACGAACAGCAGATTGCTGGTAAGGTTACCTTGCTAGTTGAAGGCTGGGTTGTTACCAACAAGGTTTCAGGTACACCAACGGCTGGTGACCCTGCTTACTTTAATGCTAGCGGTGAGTTGACACCAACTAACCCAAGCAACGGTTCAGGCACTTGGCCAAGCGCTGTCGGTACATTCCGTAGTGCGAAAGACGCCGATGGTTATGCTAAGGTTGAAATTAATCTATAAGGTTAGAAAAACAGGAGATATTTAAAAATGGCTGAAAAGAAGGTTTTTACACCAACCCCAGAAATGGACCAGTTACTTATCAAGTCTGGTTCACATCGTAGAGAAGAAGCTCTAGCTGCTCAGCAAGAGTTGGCAAAGGCGCTTGAACTTCCTCTAAGAAAGGGTCTGTTGTTCGGAAATATCCTAGATGGTATTTTTGAACCAATTCGTCTACAGCAGTCAGCCTCAGCAGAATTTCCTCTTGATTTTCTAGCTCCTGGCACTGAGAAGGAGTATGTGGCATACACTATTCCTAATCATGGTAGAATACCTGAAAAGCGTGTAGAGGGTGATTACGTTATGGTGCCAACTTACGATATTGGTGCATCTATTGACTGGCTACTAAAGTATGCCCGTGATGCACGTTGGGATATCGTAAGACGCGCTATGGAAGTTATGGAAGCACAGTTCGTCAAGAAGATGAACGACGACGGTTGGCATACATTGCTAGCTGCTGGTGTTGACCGTAACATTGTGGTTTTGGACGCTGACGCAAACCCTGGCCAGTTCACAAAGAGACTTGTCTCTCTAACTAGCACAGTTATGCGTAGAAACGGTGGTGGTAACTCAACCAGCACTAATCGTGGCGAACTAACTCACATCTATATGTCACCAGAAGGTGTGGAAGATATTCGCAACTGGGGTATCGACCAAGTAGACGAAGTTACTCGTCGTGAAATCTTCACTGCAACAGAAGGCTCCCTAAACAAAGTATTCGGTAAGATACTTGTTACGGTTGACGAATTCGGTGAAGGTCAGGAATACCAGAACTACTACTTGGGCGCTCTTGGTGGCGCACTACCAAGCGGTCACGTTGAACTTGCTGTGGGTCTTGACCTACGTAAGAACGACAGCTTTATCATGCCTATCCGCGAAGAGGTTCAAATCTTCGAGGATGACTTGATGCACCGTAGCAAGAAAGCTGGTTTGTATGGTTGGGCCGAACACGGTTTCGCAGCCCTAGACAACAGAAGAATTGTGCTTCTAGCTTACTAAACATAGGCTCTAAGCTTCCTTATAGAACGCCACAGCAATGTGGCGTTTTTTATTGGTAGAGAGATATTATAATATAAGTATATGTCATATACAGAATTTACCTGCCGCGCAGGCGGTAATAATCTAAACGCTGGCACCTTTTCTGGTATTACAGAAGAGGGTGTTAACCCATTGCTTATATTTACTTCTGGAACATGGTTAAACTCTATCCGGCGTTTTACTGTGCCAGTCGCGTCTGGTGACCCAAGAACTCTTGGTGTTACTACTGGTTGCTTTGTATCTATTTACTCTAATACCCCACACATAACTGGCGCTGGTATTATTGGTCAAGTTTCTGGCATCACAGCTACAGATATCTCCCTACATGCTTCTTATTGGGCTGGTAATAGTGGTAACGCTATTGTACCGTCTGGAGCTAATGCTACAACAATGAGAGTTGGTGGTGCATGGCAAGGACCAAATGGTAGAGATATGTTTCCATTTGGTACTGTAAGCTTATCTGCACTTAGAATGGCCGCCTATCAAGGTGTTGGTATTGGACAGTGCTGGCCACGCATTAACTTCAAAAATGACCAAATCTACACTATGGCTACTGGTATTAATCATGCGCCGGGTGATATAAATTGGCAAGGATATAGTGGTACTTTTGGAGACTTTGGGCGTGCTACATTCCAGTTCGCAACTACTAGTGGTAACTTTAACTCTATAAACTTTGTTGGTGGTAATAATTATATAGCAGATATCAACATATACAATAATGGTAGCGTTGGTACTGCTAACTATCTATTACAAGGACCAGCGGTGGCAGAACGTATAATAGCAACAGGTAGTCGTGCGTTTGCATTTGGTGCTGGTGCTAATATTTCATTGTTTATAGACTGTATAGCTATGAATAATAATACTACCAATACCGCCTCTGTTGGAGCTTTTAACTCAGCCATCAACGGCACTACATATCTTCGTTGTGTGGCTATAAATAATAATAGAGTTGGCTTTCTAAGTAGTCGTCAGTGTAGCTTACTTAATTGCATCTCGGCCTTTAATACTGAACAAGGTGCCCTATTTACACTTGGTGCTGCTGGCTACAATACAATACAGAACTGCACTTTTTATAGAAATGGTAGAGATGCTATTAGGGCTAATGCTACTAATGCTAATGCTGTTAGCTACCTATATATACAAAGCTGCGACTTTATTCATAATAGTGGACATGCTGCGATAGTGAGCGGTGCTAGCAGACCACATGTTCTCTTTGTCTATAACTGTCTGGTTGCTACTGGAACATTTGGAAATACAAAATATCCAGTTCATCCCGGTACTGGTTTGGCTAGTGTAAAGTATGATGGTTTTGGAATGAGTACATACCCTTTAAATATTCAACCATACGCCTATCCATCTGGTGGAAATTTTACCCAGCTATCTCCGTTGGCTCGTAACTCTGGATATTGCACTTTCCTAGAAGCATCTCCAAGATTTACTGGAACTATTGCGTATGATAATGTTGGTGCAACCTCAATGAATCACAATATTCTATATAGAAGAGGCGATATATAATGCCAAAAATGTCAGTAGCACAGGGAACAACCTCAAAAACACACATCATATTTATTCAAGACACCACTAGATATGACGGTGGTGGGCTAGCTGGTCTTGTGTATAATACGTCTGGCCTAATTGCATATTATGCTAGAGAGCAGGCTAATAGTGTCCAAATAACACTTGACACACAAACTCCAACTGGTGGATGGTCTAGTGGCGGATTCTGCGCTATTGACGATACTCATATGCCCGGTTTCTATAGACTAGACGTTCCTGATTTAGTATATGCAACAGGAGCATCGTCTGTAGTAATTAATCTACAGGGCGCTAATAATATGGCCCAGTGTGCTATTGAGATTGAGCTAACACGTACAAACAATCAAGACCCAATTCGTGGTGGTCTAACTGTACTACCATCCAGCGTGCAGTTTGCAGAGCCAGCAAGTTGGCCAGCTACCCCAACGCTTAATGAGGCAATAATGTTGTTATATATGGGTATGCGAAATGCATCTACAGCAACAGCAACAGAACGTACTATTAAGAATGATGCTGGTGCTACAATAGCTACTGGTACAATGTCGGACAATGGTACTACGTTCGACCAAGGAAAACTATCATAAATGGCTATTGATTCTGAAGCCAAAAGAAGAACAGCACTTAGGGTTTTGCCGGTGCCGGATAATGCTACGTCTGAAGGTGACCGACGCCGCTCTCTTTATATCTATGGTTTTGCTGACGGTGGAGGCGGGTCTACTCCGGTATTACTTGACTATTCTATGTCTATAGATGGTTGTTTGTCTCTTATTAAGACATCTAGCTGTTCTCTAGAGTCAGTCTTATATCGGTCTATTCTTTTTTCTATAGCTGCCGATTCGCTACTGTATAGCACTAGCCTGTCTAATCATACTATTGAGTCTCTAATATCACTAGACTCAAACGATATTATGGCTACTGAATTTATCAGTGGTTTGTTAAACAATAGACATATATCAGTAGATACAGTAAAATCTAACGTATTTGGACATACGATTTCGGAAGAGTCTATATATGGTATTAGGCAAAACAATACCGTCAACATAGAATCGCTATATGCGGTCTTCAAAAACCATGAGCTGGCTATAGAGAATATTGTCTCTTTAGCACTATATGAACATATAGATGAATCTAGCTTATTGTCTATACAAAAAAACACGACTCTTGCCATAGAATTGCTAAGTGGTATTATCAGCAATAATGACATAGCTATTAATACTATGGGCACTGTTGTTATTCCTATATCTGTAGAATCACCCATTTCTATAGAAACTCTAAAGGCTCTATATGTGTCACAAAATCAAACACTAGAGACGCTACTTAGTATGCTGAATAGCAATATGCTATCTATCGAAGGCTTGCTACAGATGCGTGGGCTAGCAGAAATTGTCACAGAATCTAGTGTCGGCCATGTTGTGCGTGTTAACGTGCCTATGGAAACCGCCGTGGCCCTATATAGCCAAAAACTGTATAGTATTGAGAATCTAAGTACGATTGGCCGCTCCTCTGTTTTAGGTCTAGAATCTGTTTCGAGACTCTCAATCAACAATGTGGCATCTATTTCTACTCTTGGTGGATTGTCGCTCAATAAGGTCTTTTCTATCGAGAATCAGATAGCTGTTTTGATGTATAAGTCTGCCAGCTTAGAGTCTGTTGGCACAACAAAAGATAGCTATTCTATTATAGAAGAAACAGTATCGTCTATTGGTAGTAGTCATACTAGTAATGTAGAAACAATTATTGAAGTACTGATTCCATATAGTCACGACATTTCTATCGAGAGCATTTTGGATATCTTGCGCAATCTAGATATACCAATAGATATTGACGGTGCTGGTGCTACCTTCGTTATGCCAAGCGAGCTTATAGTTTCTAGAGAAAGTGGCACTATGGTTGCAAGAGTTGGTAGTGCGGCAGTAGTAGTTACTTCGGCTGAAGCAGAAAAAATAACGACGCTACTCTCAGAGTCTAGAACGGCGACTAGTGGCCCAGACAATACAATAGGGGTAGTTTAGCTAGGACACTACAACGATTTAGGGACCATATAGCATATTGGTGTATAATTACATAGAACTGTGCTATAATACGCCCAAAATCACAAAGCTTACTGGAGAGCATGAATGCCTATTACTTCTAATGATATCAAATTTTATGGCAGCTTAAATATGCCAACTGGTAATAGTGCCACTGCTGGTGGGGCGATAGACACCTCTACCCGCATAGTCTTTGATGACGCGACATTAGCTAATACATTTGGTCCTAGCACCGTTGCCTTCAGCTCTACCCTTGGTGGTGATACCCAAAGCTGTACTTTTTATGGTAGAGATGCCGGTGGTGTGATTGTAGCTGAACAGCTATCCCTAAACGGCCTAGTACCTGTCACTGGAACACAGTCTTTCAGTAGAATTTTGATGGTTGATTTTGCAACTTCTCACAACGGCACGGTTGGTATCCGCCAAGGAACTAGCTTGTTTAGCGCGCTAGCATATATGGAATCTGGCGTAGACACACTACGTAGACCATTCTACAACGTAATTGCTGATGCTGATGGTGGTTCAAATCGCGTCTTTTATGAGAAGGTCTTTATTAAGAATACTCATGGTACTCTAACACTTCAAAATGCTGGAGCTAGCGCTTCTGGTGCTATGGCCACATATACGGCGATGGGTATTGAAAGTGGCGTAAATGGTTCACAAAGCGTTGCAACTAGATTGACCGCCCCAACTGGTGTTTCTGCTTATCAAAATACCGCACAAGGCTTTTTTGGCTCTAACCTAGCAGCTAATAATGCACAAGGCGTATGGCTAAGACTGTCACTAAATGCTGGACAAACTCCATTAAACGATATTTATTCAGTACAAGTAACAGGTAACACAATATAAATGCCACTACCAAATATTTGGTTTAAAAAGCCCAACGAATCTAAGGTCTATGGAATAGACTTCTCTAGTAGGCTAGCCTCTGGAGAGACTATTAGCAGCGATACTGTTTCTGGCGGTTCTGGTTTGACTATTGGTGCTGAAAGTAATAGTGATGGAATTGTGTCGTTTAGGATATCTGGTGGTTCAGCAGGAACCGTATATGAACTAACAGTATCTATTACTACATCTGCTAATAATATCTATGAAGAGTCTGTACAGCTATCTGTGCAACCATATTCATGGATGTTAGATATGACTCTTATGTTAAGATACCTTATTAATGATTTAGAGTCAACGCCAACATATTCAGACGCTAGATTGGCGCAACTACTATGTGTAGCAGCCCAATATGTAAAACAAGACATACAAAGTACCACATATACTATTGACGTTCCTGCATCAACAATTACACCGGACCCCGTAGAAGTCGCTGACGACGCTTTTATAAATTTGACGGTCTTAAGAGCAGCCTGTTTTATTGACCAGTCTACGCTACGTGCTGGGGCCGCTACGGCTGGTTTAAAGGCGGTTCTTGGCCCAATGTCGCTGGATACGTCTAGTGCCAATAGTATACAGGGATATGTTGAGGTATTGAAAAATGGTGCTTGCCTTGCATATAAAGGGATGTTACAGCAATATATGTTTGGTAATCTAGATATAGTAAAGGCTGTACTAAGTCCATTTACACATAATCAGTTTGACCCTAGAAATGGCAATACAACATCTAATGACCCATTTTTTACACAATAAAGGAACTAAGTAATGGCTGTAGATATTAAGAAGGCAAAAACCGCTAATGATATTAAGAATGGTGTCGGTACTATATACACACCAAATAAACCACAACAGTTTGCTACACAACCAACTGTGCGTAAGATATTTGATGCTACTGATTCATGGACTTGTCCAGACGACGTTAATACTATCCTAGTAGAATGTTGGGGTGGTGGTGGAGCTGGTTCAACTAGAACTGGTTCTGGCGCTGGCAGTGGTGGTGGTGGAGCTGGAGCATATGTTAGTTCTAGACTAACGGTTACGCCAGGACAATCTTATACAGTAACAGTTGGTGCTGCTGCTAATGATAGTTGGTTTAGTGCTGCTACAACTATATTGGCAAAGGGCGGTACTAATGGTTCAGCAAACGCGGCGACTGGTGCATCTGGTGGTTCTGCTGATAGTTCTATAGGTGAAATTAAAATAGCTGGTGGAGATGGTGGCGCTGCTGACACAGAAGAGTCTGGATATGGTGGTGTTGCTCCAATGGGTGGTGGACTTGGTGGGGCTGCTGTATATTCTGCTCCTGGTGCTAATTCTACTGGAGTTACTGGTTCTGCTCCAGGCGGTGGTGGTAGTGGTGCGTGGAAGAATACGGCGGGCAATCCAACTGGTGGTGCTGGCGCTGCTGGTCGCGTAGTATTAACATATGTCTCATTGCAAGCTGAGATAACCTCACCAGAAATTGCTACCATCGAAAATAAATATACAGATAAGTTTGATGACGCAGGATACTATGCTTAATGACCAATCCATATTCTGGAATAATAACAGCGGCATTCAAACAAACGTTTGATAATGCTATTGATGCTCTTTTAGAGAATACTGCACTAACAGTACCTTGTAGACTAGAATATGGTGATACAAAGTTTACTGAATGTAGTAATTGTATTATAGACCCAAGTAAGAAGATTTCTGCCAATAAGTACAAGCCGGGTGGTGCTATTGAGTTTCCAACTGGCTCTATCTGTCCAGCTTGTAATGGCAAGGGGCTGATAGCTACTTTAAACACAGAATCATTATATATGGCTGTGATTTGGAACGAAAATCGCTCCAAGATGATTCAGTTGGGTTTTAAGCTAGATGACCAAAAAGTGTATGCTATGTCTATTTGTGATGCGGTCAATTGGCCGAAAATTGATAGAACTAATCTAGCTATCTTGAATACCAACCTTGAGGGCTATGGTCGCCAGAGATATGAAAGAGTGGGCGACCCAACGCCAATGACTTTTGGCTTCAAGACCTATATTTTCACATTGTGGCAGAGAGCACAATAATGGATATTCTTGAATCTAATGCTCAGATAGAGAAGATTGTTGTTAAGGAATTGCAGGAACATTTCCGTAACTGCTGGATAAGAACTGAGGCCGAAATAACAGATGGAATTCGCCAGAGGATGATTTCGAGTATACAAGCACAGCCAGAATATAACTCTCTATTACGTGGTCGCTTGTATGCAGAATTTGGATTAACTGACGCACCAGCTAAGCTAGCAGCAATACTTAAAGAGTGGTCAAAGAACATAGAATCACGATACTTCAAGAAGACTTTTAAGATTCAAGCTATTACCGCTGACTTCTCTAATGTTCTACAGCTTCCAGAAGCACAGCAAATAACTAAGAAGGGTACTCAGCTAGATTGGTTGAATTGGTTATTGATACAGGGCGACACAACTATTATTAGAGAATATGAAGTTGTCTTGGGTACTACTAAATTCAGTAACTCTAGAACAGGTCTTGCTGTTATGAAACGTACTAAGACCGGAAAATGGAATGTACCTTCTCAATATGCTGGTACGGTTGATGCAAACTGGGTAACTAGAGCTATAGATGATATTAATGATACAGACATTGAAAACATAGTATTTAACGCAATAGAAAAAGTATGGTAAACCAACACTACACTACTTTCAAGGGTGTCTCTAGTATTGGCAGTACTATGCTTATTGGAGAGCTTGAAAACAACCTAAAGAGCTACTTAGACTGGGGCCTATTAAACATCGGCGGCTTTGTCAATGTTCGTCGTCCTACAGTCAGTACGGTAGACGGTGGTGGTTTCCATATCTTGAGGCCATCTTCAGACCCGGCTTATTCGGCTGGTACAGTTTATGAGAGCATAAGAAAAGACTGGGTATGGGAAACTGGAGTTAGCTATAATGGTTATAGTCCAATAGCTATATCTGGTGTCTATATCAACAATACCTTTTTTGCTCCTAATGATGCCACTTATGGTCACTACTATGACTATCCTAATGGTCGTGTTATATTTACAGGTACAATACCGGCTGCTAGTAGTGTTTCCTTAGATTACTCATATAGGCTAGTACAGGTATATAAGGCTGAAGAAGCTGCTTGGTTCTATAATGGACAATATGCATCATTTCTACCTAATGACAGACAATGGACTACAGACGCCCCTAGCAGTGGTAACTTTGCGACACCACCCAATATGAGGGCTCAGTTTCCATCTATTGTTATAGAGTGTGTGCCTAGAGCAAAGAACGAACCATTTGAGATGGGCAATTCATCACTATGGGTCTATCAAGATGTTCTATTCAATATAGTTGGCGAAACCAAAGCAAGTCGTGATAGGTTGATTGATATATTCCGTTTTGAAGATGACCACGTAATTGCACTTTATGATTCAGATACTATAGCCCATACTGGCGGCTTTGCGCTGGACTATCGTGGCATGTTGGTAAACTTAAGTGGAATGTATCCAAATCTAGTAGATTCATACCGTTTTACTACGGCTAAAATCACGAAGTTCAATCCGTCTAGTGTCGAATCTTTGAGCCCGTATTTGTGGGAAGCAAAAGTTCGCTGGACGATGGAACTTATTTTAAATAATGTCTAAAATGGTGTATTATACCATAGATAGTAGTCTCATTAAATGGAGCAATAATTAAATGGCAGCAAATAAGCGCATATTTTACGCAGTGACTCAAGCTGGTATTAAGGCTGACGGCGATGCTGGTCAGTTTGAAGAAATCCACGGTTTGCAGTCTTGCGGTATCACAACCAACTTCAATCTAATTCAGGTTTTCGAGCTTGGTCAGATTTCGCTATATGCTAACATCGAAGAAATTCCCGATGTTCAGCTTACCTTTAGCAAGGTTCTAGACGGCTATCCTCCTGTTTACTGTTTGGCAACAGTTGCCGCTCCTACTCCTACTCTAGTAGGTCGCTCAGCAGTAAGTTTCGTTGCAGCTCTAGCTATTTTCCCTGACACAAACACTCATGCCACCGGCAATCCAGGTTCGGAAGTGCAGATGTCTGGTCAGTTCATGAACTCAGTTTCATATACGTTCCCAGTTGAAGATAACGCTACTGAAGAAATAACATCTGCTGGTAACCACAAGGTTTGGGCTAACGACTCAAAGATTGTACTTGGCGCTCCAGCAGCAACCTTCGTTGGTGCCTTTACAAATACAGACGCTCCAATCGGTGTGGGTGGTATTTCTCGTCGTCAGTCTATCCAGTTCGCCACAACTGTAACAAGCGGTGACTTGAACAATATGATTGCCGACCCAGACTGTACTATTCTGCCTGTTGAAGTTCATGGTATTACTTCAAGCGGTAAGAATGTTGCAGACTCAAATGGTTTCTATGCTGCTCACATTCAGAGTATTAGTTGCTCAGTAGACTTGAATCGTCAGCAAATCAACGAACTTGGCCACTTGGGTCCATATACAAGATATGCTAACTTCCCTGTTGAAGTAACTTGCGATATCTCAGTTATCTCAATCAGCGGTGACATGGTATCTGCTACTGAAAATGGTATTTACAGCACTGGTGTCGGCTGTGGTAACTTCCGTGGTAACCTACGTAACGCAACCATTCGTGTTGCTTCTTGCGAAGGTACTAGAGTTTATCTTGGTCTAAAGAACAAGCTACAGAACATCAGCTACGCTGGTGGTGACACTGGTGGAGGTAACGTAACTGTTACATACAGCTTCCGTAACTTCAATGACTTCACTGTTATGCATTCTGGTGACCCAAATAGCAATTTTACTTGGGCCAACAGAGCAGCATACTTGATTAACTAAGAGCGGGTTATACCTACTCTTTAAATGCGAGGGTCGGGGCATAAGCCCCGGCCCTTTTAGGAACTTAAGGATACTATCTATGGATGACGCTTTTATATTACAAACTATAGGTCGTTTGTATCTAGAATTTACTAGGCTTCAAAATCTATTACAGCAACTTCCACAAAAAGATGCTGAGATTGCGGAGCTACGTAGATTGTTACAACAGGTAGAAAATGAATCAAAACGAGAGAAATAGTCTCGCGTATAGAATTCTAGCTGGGACATTAAGATGTAAAGTTGGTGGTATAACGTACTGTGTACGCCCACAAACAGTTGACATTATTAATAGAGCAAACGAAGTATACGACTCAATCGTTAATGATGAGTCATTTGAAGAGGGATTTTTGTCTGAACAGCAGATAAACATGCTGATTGGCATACCTAATATTGATGAACAAATCAAGAACATGTATACTAGGCAAGAAGACCTAAAAGTAGAAATGTATGAAGCATATCTAAACAATGAAGTAGTAGACAAGCTTCGTAAAACACTAAAGATGGTTGCAGATAAGTCATTAGAACTATACTATAAAAAACATGAGTTCGACTATCTAACACTAGAAGGATATGCAGCTATATTCAAGGGATATTTTTTACTAGCTGAAACGCTATATACTCTTGATGGACAGAAGGTTATAACAACCGATATTGAGTCTGCCGACTACCTATTTTTAGATAATGTTTCGTATGTTATAAGTGTTTTAGGAATTACGCATGAACAGATGCGAGAGATATCTAGAACGGACCCTTGGCGCTCTTATTGGAATGTTGGAAAAGCAGAGATGTTTGGGAAACCAGCAATAGAGCTTACAGAAGACCAGAGAAGTTTAATCTCTTATAGTAAGTTCTATGATTCGGTTTTAGAGAGTCCAGATTGTCCTAATGATACTATAATAGAAGACAACGACCTATTAGATGGTTGGCTTATTAAAGGCAGGCGAGAAAGAGATAAAGATAAGAAAACAAAGGAAATTGATAAGTTGCTTGGTACTAAGCATCAGAAAGATAGTGAGATATTCTTGCCAGTCACTTCGGCTGAGGCGGCCAAACATATCGACGAGCTAAATACTCCATTGGCTAGACAGCAAAAACAACAGAGAGAACGCATAATACAAGCAAGAGGAGTGGTGGAAGACAAGGAATTTCCAGACGTACAAATAGATTCATTCTTGAATAAAGGAAACAAACGATGATGGATATAGATAGAGAAGAAGTAGAGAATCAAATTCTACTTAATAAACGCAAGGCAATCAAAGAACAAAGCGAAAGAATATATAAAGAGAACTCTAAGCGCCGTCTACTACAAGTGCTAGACAAGAAATTTCAAACAACAATGATTGGTGCATTGGCTAGATTTGAAGAGGCTTTTGGAGAACTATGGGGGCATAAAGATAAGGAAATCACAGAAGAACAAATGGAGTTTAGACGTATATGGGAACAAGTAAGAACCGATATACTGAATAATGGAAACAACCAGCGTAGAGCTGCACAGGAAGAGATTGCTAATTATACAATGTCGTGGGACAAATTTAAGACAGAACTAGTAGTTAAACAGAAAGGATAATAGTCATGAGCACTATTTTAAAGACGAAGGATGGTGTGGAACTTATAGTTAAGAAACCTAGCTATAATGACCTGCGGGAAGCTAAGAAGGTATACAATACAGCATTCAACGATGCTCTTAAATCTAAGGCTTTTGTGCGTGCTAGACTGGACGACTTCTTACGAGAACAGGGATTGTGGAATGAAGAGAAGGCTGCCAAATTGGCAGCTATCAAGAAGGAGCTATTAGAGTCTGAGGTTAAGCTAGAAAAGGGAGGTATTAAGCTTTCTGATGCTCGTCAGATTGCCCTTAATATGATTAGGCTTAGAAATGAGTGGACAGACCTAATCACCCAGCGTTCACAATTGGACAATAACACCGCAGAGGGGCAGGCCGACAATGCTCAGTTTGAATACCTAGTATGGGCCTGTTTGGTGTATAAAGATAGTGGTAAGCCATATTATGCTAGTATTGAAGACTATCTAAATTCTGAAGATGAGGTTGCCGTCCAAGGAACCAGAGAGTTTAGTAGAATATATTATAAACTAGACGATAATTTTGAGGCTAAGTTACCAGAATATAAGTTCTTAAAGAAGTTTAAGTTCGTGGATGAGAAACTACGCTTCATTAATAAGGACAAAAAACTAGTAGATACTAATGGCAAGTTGATAGACGAAAATGGTAATTATATCAACGAAGCTGGTGAGTTTGTAGATTTTGAAGGTAATAAGTTAGACAAGGATGGCAACTATATTTCAGAAAATCAAGCATTTTTGGATGATGATGGTAAGCCAGTAGTGATAGAAGAAGAATCAAAAGTGGTAGAAGAACCAGAACCAGTGGTATCGGAACCAACAGAAGATAAGTAACGCGGATAGTGTGGTCATACGGAGAGTGCGGTGTAACAACTGTATTATACTCCGTATGGCCTTTTTTCATTAATAGGGAAACAATTGCCTAGAAACTTTCAATTAACTGCGCAGCTTAATTTACAAGCGCCCAAAAATATAAACCAAGTAGTAAGCAATATTCGTAAACAGCTTAAGTCTGTTACTATGAATGTTGATATCAAGATAAACAATAATACTCTTGGTAAGATTCGCCAGCTAAATCAGCAAATACAAACTTTAAGTACCAATATTAAGGCTGTAACAGCTTCCTCACAGGGCTTGAATACTTTGTCGGCTGGACTTAGGGGAGTAGGTAATGCTCTTGGCACGACAACTACTGCCATCAAAAAACAAAGTGCAGCACTTAAGCAGACAACTAAAGACATAGAAGAAGCTAAAACTGAGATGGAAGCGTTCGGTAGTCAGTCAGCCTTGGCTATCAGACGTTTTGCTGCATTTAGCATTGCCACAACCGGCATTATTGGTTTCACGGTAGCTATCAAAAATGGTTTCAAAGAAGCTATTGCGTTTGATAAAGAGATGGTACGTTTAAGTCAAGTTACTGGAAAGTCAGTTGCTAGCTTACGCGATGTTTCCGACGAGATTGGTAGACTAGCTCAAAAGTTTGGTGTTTCATCTACTGAATTACTGGAAGTATCTAGCACATTAGCACAGGCTGGTTTGAGCGCAAGAGATACTAAAATAGCTCTAGAGGCTTTAGCCAAGAGTTCTCTAGCTCCGTCTTTTGACGATATTAGACAGACGACAGAAGGTGTTATTGCTGTTATGCGCCAGTTTAATATTCAGGCTAGCGAAGTAGAGGCCGCTCTTGGTTCTATTAATGCTGTTGCTGCTGCATATGCTGCTGAATCTCAAGACTTAATTGCCGCTGTTCGTATCTCTGGTGGTGTGTTTGCTGCTGCTAGCGAGGGTGTGGCTGAAGGCACAGACGCTTTGAATCAGTTCATAGCTATCATCACATCTGTTCGCCAGACTACCCGTGAAAGCGCCGAGAGCATCGCTACTGGTCTACGTACCATTTTCACTCGTATCCAGCGCCCAAGAACCATTGAATATTTACGTGAGTTCGGTGTTGAACTAACAGACTTTGAAGGCAAGTTCGTTGGTCCATATGAGGCCATTCGTAGATTAAGCGCCGGTCTAAAAGACCTAGATACTAGAGATGCAAACTTTGCTCGTATCTCAGAAGAAATCGGTGGTTATAGACAGCTTGGTAAGACCATTCCTCTTATCAAACAATTTGCTGTTGCGCAAGAAGCATATCAAGTTGCTCAAGATGGTTCTAATTCTCTTGCTAAAGATGCTATAACAGCACAACAGTCACTTGCTAATCAGTTCGCCAAGACAGAAGAAAGATTTTTGGCGCTAATACGTACTATCGCACAGTCATCTACATTCAACAATCTAGCGGCATTTGTACTTAAGACGGCAGATGGTTTTCTACGACTAGCAGAAGCTATTGAGCCTGTATTGCCATATCTTACCATTCTTGCTGGTATAAAGTTCTCATCAGCCGCACTACAGTTTGGCTCTGGATTCTTAGGCGGTATTCGTGGTGCCACACCTAAGAAGGGTTTCAACAATGGTGGTCTTGTACCGGGTGTTGGTAATTCCGACACGTATCCTACCACTCTAACTCCTGGTGAATATGTTATCCGTAAGGATGCTGTTAAGGCTATTGGTGTTAATAACCTTGCTAAGTTTAATCAGGCTGGTATTGTAAAAGGCACGCAAGGAACTTCACCTAAATCAATAGCAAAGTTTCTACGTGGTAAAGGGCGCTCTCTTGGTTTTGAGGAGCTTACTGAAAAGAGCATAGCCGAACTTAGTACCAGTCAAAATCCTGATGATATTGCACTATATCGTAGTATTTTAACTGCTAAGGCTGGTGGTACTGGTTCTAAAAAGCCTATATCTAAAGGTAAAACGGTAGCTAAATTTACACCACCTAAAGATATAAATGCCAAAGACCTAATAGCTAAAGGTGAGTATGGTGGTTTGTTCTTCCAGCTTGGTACTAAAAATATTAGTACTGCATTGGTTCCGGTTTCTACAGCTAAAATTTCTGATAAGGCAGTAGCTCAATTAAAGGGTGTTAATCGAGTATTTGGCCAACCAAAACAGTTCTTCCTAGATAAAGGAAAGGCTAACAAATTTGATGCTAGAGCTAAAAATATATTTGACGACAACATCAGAGGAATTCTGAATACTGGTGGTAGTATTAGTGTTATGGCTAAAGCATTGGGTAAATCACCTGATGAGGTTGTTGAAGATGTTAAGAAACAGGTTGGTTTTGAAACATTTGCTGGTGGGTTGTTTGAAGCATACATTTCTTCATTAACTAATCAGATTAATCCAGACAGAAGTCGTGGATTTGACTTTAAGCCAGTATCTCCTCTGTTCTCAAATCTATTTGGAGATGGTATTAATGGCGTTCAATTTGCTGATGCGAAGCTAACTTCTGATAACAAGTCTCGACAAAGCCTTGTTAAAAAGGCTGTTAATGTTGCCTTGGATGGTGATAGTAGAATTCGGCTAGAACCATATGGTAAGGACAATATTAAAGAATATAGGGCTCAAGCACAGAAAATAGTGGCGGGGGCTGGTACAAATATTCGTCGCAAGGCTATGGGTGGTGGTATTGGTGGCACTGATACTGTTCCTGCTTTACTAACACCGGGAGAATATGTCTTTAACAAGGAGGCTGTTGACAGAATAGGTTTGCCAACACTAGAAAGAATGAACAAGGTTCAGAAATTTGCTAGCGGTGGTTTTGTTCGTGGATTTGAAGATGGTGGTAACGAAGGCACTCCATTAAGAACAGTTTCTTCTATAGGAACAAAAGAGCAGGCGAGTATTGTTAAATTACTTAAGCAGTTTGAGCTAGAGACCGAAGAAGCATTCTATGCTATTGGTGAAGTAGTACAAGAAATGCAGAAAACTGGAGCTAGTTCAAAAGAGGCGGCTAAAAAGGTAGCAGCAGAGATAAAGGCTACTAAAGCAAAATATGAAAATCAGACAATGATTGATAAGGGCAGTTCTACAGGACTAGACCCAGCGAAAGCACCTACGGGATTGGGTGGTATACCATTTGTTCCACCATCACAAGTACCTGCTACAACGTCAAGCGGTAATGGTGTTAATAGACTATCTACGATGGGTACGAAAGAAGTAGCTTATGTACAGGAACAACTAAAGAAAGCTGGTGTTGCCCTTTCTGACCTACCTATGGCTGTTGAAATGGTAGAAAGAGAGATGCGTAGTCTTGAAATGTCGGCTAAGCTTGCATCACAGAAAGTAGCTAAACAAGTTGCAATTCAAAGAACTCTCGGTGGAAAACAGGCTCTAAATCCTGCTAGAGTGCAAGATGCAGACCTAGATATTCAAGACCAAGTAAATAGTGGTATTGGTATTAATACTTATGGCTCTGCCGACAAACAGAACGTTCGTAATGCCAGAAAGAAAAGAGGTATATTTAGAACCGCATCATTAAGAGCTAAGGCTGGATTACAAAGTGGTAAAATCGGGCGTGGCGTTTTGGCTGGCTATGATGTCGCAAAAAGAAATGCTGCGGGCGTCGGTGTTACCGGCGCATTATTAGCAGCAGAGCCGCTTAGAGATGCTATTGGGTCAGAAACACCAACTAGGGCTGGTGTCGGTGGTGGACTGTCTGGTGCTTTGAGCGGTGCCGCACTTGGTTCTGCTTTTGGTCCATTAGGCACAATTGGTGGTGGTTTAATTGGTGGAGCTAGTGGTTTTCTTGATGGTAAGAAACAAGCAATACTAGCTAAAGAAATGGATAAGTTAGCTAAGTCTACAGAACAAGCCGATAAGGCCATGAGCAAACTTGCTACTGGAGATATTACAGACGCAGAAGTTAGTTCGTCTATCGAAGGACAGTTTAGAAACTCTATTAATAGTGGAAATTCTCTTTTTGAAGGTATTGGTCGTAATGATTTGTATGGTGGTGGTATAACTGGCGCTGCTTTAGGTGCATTTAATAGACTTCCTATTGTTGGTGATACAGAAGCAGAATTCCAAATCAGACAGAATGCAGAAAGAGAAAAAAGAAGAAACTCTCAGTTTGAAGCACAGAGCGGTGCTGGCGAAAAGGCTGCTGATTTCTTCCAGTCACGTTTTAGAAGAGGTAAGTTTGGAGTTGATAAAGATAGCCAAGGAGCGTTAGCTGCACTTGCTGTCTCTGGCTCAAACGCTAAGAGTAATAGTGACTATCTTTCTAACTTTAGTGGAGTAGAGCGTGTTAAGAAAGCACAAGAGCTTGGACAAAAAGAACTAGATAGGTTAGCAAATAAATTCCAGAAAGAAGTGGTTAAGAGCGAGACCGCTGCTAGCAAGGCAGCTATAGCTATTGAATTATTAGGTCGTTCTTTTGAGAAGGTATCTGCTGGTGTTGTTCGTGCTGCTGCTGATAATGAAAAATACACTATTTCTATTGAAAACCAAATCAATGCATTTAACGATACATTTTCTGTAGGACGTACAGCTAGTCAAGCTGGCGCATTTAGTAATCCAGACGCTTATTCTACCAAGGAAATAACTGCTGCATCAGAACGACTAACCAAAGGATTTCTACCAGAAGATATTTCTAGTAAGTTTACAGACACTTTAACAAGTACAAAAGCACTACAAGAGGGTCTGCCAACATTCTTATTAGAACAATATGGTGGTGGTAAAAATCAGTCAACACTAGACCTAAAGGATGGTATTGGCGATTATATTGATAAATTAAAAACACAGGGCATTAATGTAAGTCCAGAAATTACACAGTCACTATTCCGTCAGGCCGATTTACAAAAAGGTAAAGAGGCTGGCGCTCAGAATTTTGACACCTATATACGTGAACAACTTAGTAAAGACATAGCTGAATTGGGAGAGGGTGCCCGTAAGGCTGCCGAAGATTTAACCAAAGGACTAGAACAGGCTAACTCTACATATCTTGCTGGTATTAATCAGTATATACAAGTACAGTTAGAAGCAGACAAACAACGCGCTGCATTTACTGGTAATAAAGCAGCAAGAGAAAATGAGCTAATTAGTGGTTTTGGACAAAGAAAACTAACCGCCGACGAGCGAGCAGCCCCACAAGAAAGCCGTATCAGACAACTAGCTGGTATAGGTGGCAAGGGCATACTTGATGCAGATTTTGTTGGTGGTATTGCTAGTCAAAATGCTGGTGCTAGGAGCCGCTTAGCAGAACTACAAAAAGAACGCGCAGGACTTGCACCTAATGAAACAGACAAGATATTAGAGAATGAGAAAGCACAAGCAGCACAAAACAGTCTTTTAGCTAAAAATACAGAAGCTCTTAAGGGGGTGGTAGATTCATCAGATAGACTTGCCGCAATACAAGAAGAATTTGCTGATATCGAAGCTGCAAAACAAGGTGGTCGTGACCTAGGACTAAAACTACTCAGGGCTTCACCAGCAGAAAAAAGAGACCTACAGAAGCAAATTGGTGGAGCTGCCGCTCTTGAAGCTGGTCAATATGGTAAGGGTAGTTTGGTAAACAATAGAGATGCTCAAGAACTTATTGCTAAAGGCATACAGTTGAATGCTGGTACTATTCGTGATGATGCGGCACGCGAGAAATATGTACGCGAGCAAGAAACAAAGCTTTTTGAAGCTGCTGGTGGTGATATAAATAGCTTGCCACAAAATAGACTTGGACAATACATTAAGAATGGTTTTACTGAACTTACTCCAGAACAACAGAAGGCTAAAGAAGAGGCAGGTAAAATACAGGGTGGCAGAAACGCCGCAGAAGAAGAACTATTGAAGAAGTTTGATAAACTGCCAGAAATGCTTAACACACTAGATGCTCAATTAAAAGCTATGGTTGACGATATTAGAACTAATACAATTAAAGCATTTAGAGGTATGGATGGTGCCGAAACTAAAGCATTAGCTTCTGCGGTTAACAACTTTAACTCTGCTGTTGCAGGTATGCCAAAGACAATTACCCACACAGTTGAACCAGTTACAGTGAATGTTAATGTTACTGGTGTTGAAGGATTGGATGCACGCATGACAGAAATAGCAACTAACTTACTAAACAAACTACCAAAGAACACATTACCATTAGTGGCACAAATAGAAAACGGACGCGCATTAAATGCCTAATATAACTATGCAATATGGGGACTACAGTTTTTCTCCTGTACCTCCAATAACATTAAATAAGGAATATACCCGTACTAATGATGGTACTATTATTGGTAGTGTTTTTAAGTTAAATCTAGATGGTGTACTTTATGCACCAACTGGTGGTTTAAGCAGTATCATAGCTGCACAAGATAGTTTGAGAGATGCTTTTGATATAGATGGTAAAAACTTTACAATTCTTTGTGATGGTAGTACTTTAATAGATTGCTATCCTAGAATAAATGGTCCAAACTTTGCGCCAACACCTAATAATTGGGTGCTTACATGTCAGTATTCTATCGAACTGGAATTTGATGATGAGCCTGCTCCGACAGGTGGGTTTGCTGTTATAGGCGAAAATACTGGTATTATGCCGCCATTTTTGCGTGATGCTCAAGAATCTTGGTCGGTAGAATTCATAGAAGATAAGTCATATTACATGCTTACACTTCCTACTGGCGCTGGTGCCGATTCTATTCCTTATCAGTTGAGACTGACACATAATGTTTCGGCTGTTGGTAAGAAACGCTATACTGGTGCCGGTCTAGAAAAGGAAGCTTGGGAGTCTGCAAAAGACTATGTTTTGCCTAAACTGGGTTATAATAGTAGTATAATCACACAATCTGGTGTCTTGAATCTACAAGCCTCTGCATTTGGTCCATTTAATCATATGCGTAGTTGTAGTATAGATGAAAGCGCCGGTAGTTATGGCGTGGTTGAAACCTGGATGGTGATTAATTCGGGTGCGGCTGGTGTTGCTGGCAGAGCTATTGAAGACTTTACTGTTGAGGTTAGAACTGGTTTAGATAATGACCTTACTACTGTTGGTATACAGGGTCTAATTCAGGGATTAGAAACTAGAACTTATGGTACATCTCCAAACGATTTTGCTATAACAGAAAGCAAGTTTGTGGCGGCATCTGGCTATTGGAATACAATTAAAGATACTGCAAGAGTATATCCACGCGCACAACTTTTGGCAACCGGGGCGACCAGACCTTTAAATATTAGGCCGTTAAGTAAGAGTGTTGGATATAATCCTTCTAATGGCACTATTAACTATTCATATGAATATAATGATAGACCAAGTAATTGTGTTAGTAATGCAATCAACGAAACTATTACTATCACAGATACTAATCCAGTAGACGTTTTTGCAGAAATACAAATACCTGGTCGCGCACTAGGGCCTATTTTGCAAGACATGGGTACTATAACAACAAGAAAGAGAGATATTAATATAGATGTGATGGTAGCACCTGCAACCGGATGTGGTACTACATCTGCCCTATTTGCAACTAATCCAAGTAGCGATGTAAACACTATTATCAATCTATTTTATGCTGAACTCACTGGTAGTTATGGACAAGTATTTAAACACCAAGATACATCAACGTGGGAACCAAAAACAGGACGCTACACAGTAAGTGTAGGATGGACATATCAAGATTGTAGTTAGGGAACTATAAATAATGGCTTATAATACATGCACAATACCTCCAAAACAAACACTGTTTTTAGGCTGTAGTATTGCTTCGTTTAGTGTTAGTGTTGGATGGAATCAACAGGTGGGGGAACTGACTGTCGAGCTAGTACAAGATACTTGTGCCTCACCAGTTGGTACATATAAGGTTTACTGGGACTCAGACCTAGAAGAACAACAGTGGACAGACGCAGACCCAGGTTTTATTGAACCAAACATCGGGGCTCCTGTTTATTTCAGGGTTGGCGAGTTTGAATGGTGCGGTATCGTACAGAGTTTTGAGGAACGTAATGGCACTTCTGGTCGCCCAATCTATACTGTCAAGCTTGTAGACCCGCGCCAAATTCTAGAAGGCGCAACACTGATTATCGGTAATTATGCCGGTTCTATCTATGGTGTCTCGAATCTAATCAATGTGTTCGGATACATGGAAACTTTTGGTGTTACAGCGCCATTTATTGAAGATATCTATGGTGTAGACTTTGGTGCCCCATCAGAGAAATTTGGTGGTTCACAAGCCAATAGTAATGGTATGCCTTGGTATCTAATACAATCATCTCTAAGCGTGTTGACCGCAGCAACATCTCCTCTCACCAATTCTTATTCTGTCGGTAGACTAGAATTTCGTGATGGATATGGTATCCATCCTGTAAGCGGACAAAGCAGTACTGTCGGTTTTGGTATTATTCCCGGCGATGGCGGGGTATCAAAATATCTTATAGACCTAAGCGGAATGCCGTCAGCTTCTCCATATTGGAAGATTGCTGGTACTTCTGTTAGCTTATTAAATGCTATTACAGATATATGCGAAAGAGCTAGTTGTGATTACTACATAGAATTAGTACCAGTTTGGTATAATAGTGTTCTATATAAATGTATTAAAGTTAGAACAGTCAGCAGATTACTTAGTCAGCCGCTTGATGCCGTTTCTGATTTTATAACTAACGTTGGTGCGACTGGTGTTATTTCTTACTCTGTTGGTAAAGAGCTGCGCACTGAGCCAGTGGCTTCTTTTGCTGTTGGTGGAAATCAACAGGGTGTTTATCAAGTGTGGCAAGAAGGGTCAAATCATGATTCATATGACCTAATTAAGCCATATTTTGGTTTAGACCCATTAACCAATAATGCTATTATACCATATGGCTATTATGATAATGTCGTGTCTGGTTATAGGTGGAAGTTTACTGTATCAACCGACTCTATTAATACACGGCTACAATTTCCATTAATATCTGGTACAATGGGTATAACAGAGTCAGAATTAATTTCTGCTCTGGCCGGTATGGATACTTGGGAAGCAGATGCCGAATTAAATGGTTACGACAGCGTTTCATTGTTAAATTCTACTACTAGTGGTGTGTACAATCTGTATTATATTGAGAATGCTAGTGCCCGCCACCCAAGTATTAAATTCCCAGGATTAGATGTTGTTCGACTTGTTAATGACGCCGTACCTAAATTAGACGACTATATTGACAAGGGTAGAAACACTCTATATGAGTATATTTTGAGCTTTGCAGAAGAATTTTATGGTAGCAAGTACATGGTATCGCTTCCATATTTGGGTACATACCAAGACCCAGAAAGTAATCAAGTTTTAGTCACTGACCAACCAATAGACGCTGCTTGGCCAGGAACAGACCAAGTATTGAGACTACCACATCCATCTGTAGAACTAGACTTTTTCTCAGTAGATGATGGTCGTATTGCTCCTATTAGTTGTTTACCAGTGCCAGTAGTTGTTACTACAGGAGAAGATATTGCCGGTATTGACTTTGGAAGTATGTCTCAAGACAATTTTTTGATTACTAGCGATGCTACAGGAACACTTAATCTATATGTAAAAACAACTGTAGAACCAGATGTTGTATACTATGACTATGCAAATAGAACATATCCACAAGCCGTTATTCAATTAGCAGATAAGCTTGTTATTAACACGCAACTACCTGGTCAGGGACTTAACGATGTGGTTGGTGCTACTGGCGTAGACTCTATTAATCGAGCTAGTAAAACTGTCGGTGGTACTGTTATTTGGGAAAATCGTCCAGCCCCATGTGCAATGCCAAGTGCCGTTGCTATTCCAATTAAGAGCAATATACAAACATATGGTCCTTGGTATACAACGGTTGGCGCTACAAAGGGTCCGGTTGTGTTTAATCAAGACGATGGTTTAGTTCCTTGGGAATATAACGGTACTGATACTATGAATCTAGCTGGTAATGCTAGAGTATATGAGGGTGTTGGTGCTAGTATGCAAGTTTCAGAGCTTGGTAGTATTACAATACCTGGCTATCCAACTATTCCTCTTGGTGCCGAGCTTGGAGCATATCATGCTGGTATTTTTGGTGGTGGTCAACATCTAGTCGAAAGCAGAACGGCGTCAACTGGCAATGGTGGATTTTTGTATGTGCCACAGACTGGTTCTAGTGGTATCTATGGGCCTAACATTACTAATATTGATGTTCGTGTTGGTATTGGAGGTATCGAAACATCATATGGATTCAGAACATTTACACCAGCTTATGGATTCTTTAGTAGGTTCAATGCAGAAAGAATTAAAGAACAGGCACAAAAAACACTACAGGCACAAAAACAGGGTAGAGAACTACAACAGAAACTAGCTCGATTAGCAGTTAGTAGAGCAAATCAAGGTGCTTTAGCTAAGGCTAGTACAGCTAGAGAGAGTGTCAAACATCTTGGTAAGACAAGAGTAACAAACACTCCACACTCAATATTAGTCGGCCAAAATCTAGCATGGACCTCTGGTGAAGACGGAACATTTACATCACGCAGCTTATGTACCACACAGTCTGTAACAGATGCTATTAAAGAGCTTCGTGACGATTTTAATGAAAAAGCTTTTATGAGTATGGAGGGTATGTTCAGACCAGTCTCCATGTTTGGTGGTGGAGGGTTGCCTAGGTTTGGTATTCCTACTACTGGCATACATAACAGCGGACAATATAATGGTCCAGTAGGCACAATGCCACCACTTTTAATGCCTACTGGTTTGCCAGAGGTTGTTAGTGGCAATAAGATTAGTGGTTATAGCCTTATTATTAATAACTCATATTTGAACCCATTAATGTCTTATGTCACACATAGTGGTCAAATGTATGGTCAAGCTAGTGGACATGATATTGCCATACTTGGATTTGGAGATAGTCCACCTAGTGGTGCTGGTAGCATGAATCTGTATGTGAGAGGCACCGGAACTCCTATTTATGAAAACGATTATAGATTTCTTGCTTTGCGCGGGCCTTTAATGATTCAGGGATGGGGTTTTGATACAGACGGAAAACCAATACCAAATAAGGTAGATATTGAGGTAGATGCCAGTGGTGGTAAATTTGTTGCTACTGGACTAAAAGATGTTTTTATGGATAATTGGCTATCAAAGTCATATACATGGCCAGTGGGACCAGTGGACCTTAGATGGGACAGATATCGCGCCGTTTGGACAGTGCCACAGTACAGAATGGTATTTGGAGAAGTAATTGGAACTTATGGTAGCGGTGCCAACAGTGGAGAATATAAGTGTAATCTATTGTTTGGAGATAATCTATCTGGTCCTAGTGGAACACGACTTAATGTTGGAAGTGGCGCAATAGACGGCAACACATCTCTAGTTGACGTACCTACTTTTCCTCTTAAGAATCGTTTTAACACAGGTTATGGAAGCGGAAGTTTTGTTATGGGTTATTATGACCCACAGCAAAATGAGTATTTTGGTATTATACCACAAAGAACATTTATAGGTACATTAGCACAAAATCTAGCAATGAGCGGTAATGCCCTAGCACACGTATGGCGTTTCAGTGGAGAGAATAAGCAACTAGTGAATACATATGAAGAAATTAGAGTGTATGATTGGTTATTGAAAGCTAATCAAACTATCAACTCTGGCACTAGGATTATAGCATATTATGATGCTGCTAGCCATGTTGCTATTCTACAAGAGGCAAGGTGCCCATAATGAGCATGTTCTTTTTCACACCACAATGTTGTTGTGCAGAAAGTATGTCTCCTTGTTATTTGGGGGCTGACTACTTCCGTCGTAGTCCTACCGGCGTTGATGCATTGCCAAACGCATTAGTATCTGGCTACGGTATAAATCTTCCCTCTGGCAACCCTCCTATTACATATTCATTTATAGGAGAACCTAACAACTGGAGTATGGCTAGTGGTATCTTAACTGTTTCTGGTGCCAATTCATTCTTAGTGCCACATATTGAGCATCCAGATGGTCTTTATAATATAATGATGGGTTTAAGTGGATATAATCAACAAAGTGGTGATAGTCTTATTTTTGGCTTTAACTATAATGGCGATATTAATAACTGTGATTACATAGAGTATTATTTCCCAGTAATAAGTGGTGTAGACTGTAGATTTTATAATGTTCGAGAAGGCATAAAGACACTTGTAAAACAAGAATCATACAAATTATCAACTGGTATATATAGTACGTGGCAAGTAGACAACGGTAGACAGCATTTATATGGAGACTATAGATGGTATCTAGGTGGTGTCACAGATATGTATCAGAGTACATCAGCATTAATGCCTAGTGAGGTTGCCGCTAACAATATTTGGTTGAATCGTTATTCAGGAGTACCACACTGGTCTGCTATAGATGCGTTATATCCGAACCATTTGATGTGTGGAGGCGAAAACTCTTCTGTATGTTGGCAACAGGGCATTCCTAGGATGTTTGGAGGCATTGCTGGTCACGATTCAATAAGTATGGGCCATATGAACTATATGGAATCTCCTGGTGCTGTTATACCATTTGCAACAAACACACTACCATATATTTTTAATATGACCAATATACCAAAAACTATTGGTGTTTATTTTACTGGCACGAATATGTATACGACTGAGTATGGATGGTTAACTACTCCTAGAGCAATAGCCGTTGCAATGAAAGCTGGTATACCAGATGGTATTTCTATACCTATTGGGCTTGAGCCTAGTGGGTATTCTACTAATATAGGCTCTGGTTATTTTTTTGGCATAGGTAATACTAATAATGTAATAAGATTTAGCGGTGCCCTAGGAATTGCTCGTACAATGTCTATTTTAGACGTTTCTAGAGAGAGCGGTATCGCTATGACAGGACAACTATATAACAGTATTGGTGGGTCTGGCATATATGACAATAAAAACGACATAGATACAACAGTAAGAAACTGGCCATGTGTATATTTAAAAGATACCGTAGTTGCTAGAGAAAATGATGGCTTATCTACCCCTGACCAATATCCAAAATGGGAATCTTCATATCCACTTGAAGTGTTGGCTGGTGGTAGTATGTTTTCTGGTAGGTATAATTTTTATGCTTGTTCGTTTACAAATTCAAAAAATGGTGGAGATATCACTCTACAACATAGAAATTTTGATAATCCAACATTGCATGGCTCTCAAGCAGCGTCAACTATGTTTTTCGGCCCAGTTGGAACCGCACTAAAAAGTGGTATGTCTTTAGCTATACATTATGGTGTCAATTCTGGTAATAAAGAATATTTTATTGGTAAGTGTACTTGGCTAACAGATAATCGTGTTGAACTTCGTATTGATAGTTCTTTATATGGTAATCTAAAAACAGAGATTAAAACCAACGACTTATTTCTTAACATTAATTATTTAGAACTATGCCTAATAGAAAATAATATTAGTTTACGTACATATAGAACAAGCGCATCTAGTTTTGGTGGGCTTATGGATGCTAGGATTAATTTACTATCAACCCTTGCTGCAACTGCAATAAATAGTACGAACTCGATGGCAGAATTATCTATTCCGTATGTTATACCAACAGACAAGTGTATAAGACGCTCACAGACTATTTTTGTTAATAATAGTACTGGTAACTGGCCTATTATCATAGCATTATATCCAACACTACGTTCTACTGAGTTTAGTACAAACGCAGAGTATGGCTCTCCATATTTAGGTCGTACCAATACAAGCTATGTGCCATATGTGTTAGGCACAGGTGGTATAGTGCCATATGTATTAGAATCTCTAGTTGAACCATTACCATCAAACACAAATATCAATCAAGACAACCTATTTAAGCCAAGTGGATATTATCATATAGGACATGGAAGGGGTGGTACAACCCAACTATTAGAACTACGTGGATTAGGAACTACTAAAGCTACTAGTGTACCATATATTGGTCGTAGCGTACAACATGGATATGGTTTCACGTCAACATCAAGCTATGGTAGTGCTAGAATATATCAATATCCAATCAGTGGCAATATTTACGCATATCAGCCATATGTAAGTATGCAAAAGGGATTATTAACTAATTTGTTGGGTAATGATGTTCTTCCTGGTTTTCCTACTACTTCTGCTATAGATAGTGTAAGGCACGGACCTGTTGCTAGACCAGAACATCCAACATTAATAGATTTTCCAGACAGTGTGTTTGTATCATTCGAGGGAGCTAGTTTAACTCTTAAGGGATGTATTCCTAATGGTATAAGAATTTGTGATATTGTTGATTTCTTACAAGGAGAATATGAAATTCCTAGGCTAACAGGAGGATATATCCGTCCGGCTGGAGGAACTTTCGATTCTTCACCAAGTGGTACTTTAATATATTACAGTCAGTTCTACTATAGAGAAGATGGTTTGTTCTGTAAGGATAAAACTCCACACTATCCATCTTATTGGGTTCATGAATATGAATATAATCCTACTGCATCTAGTGGTGGTATAGAAATCATTGTTGAATTACCAAACTCTCCTTCTAATTATACGTCTAGTACTAAACCATATATATTCGGTGGGCCATCTCTCTTTAGTCCGCCCAGTGTCCAAGTAAGATTTTTTGAGTTTCATTCTGGATGCAATCTGCAAACGGGTAACGCTCAACGACCTTTTGATATAGGTTGTACAATATGGAAACTAGATTGGATTTCTTCATATCCAACAAGCTATTCACCAGTTGCGCAGAATGACTATAGAAATGAGACTGGTCGCGGATTTAACATAAATGGCGTTATGTGGAACAATCCACACACAATACAAATTGATGCTAATAGTGTATTATATACAGGGACTAGTTATTTAGATAGTTATGCAGGATTTGATTCTCTACCATTACAATATGGAATTTCTAATCTTACCACAACTGGGATGTATCCACTAAGACTTTTCTCAAAAGAATATACCGATAGTACCGTTTTAAATATTACTAATTACTCAACGATATGTAGTGTATCTAATCCATTTCCTGCATTTCCAGATAGTTCAGTATCACCAACTATCGGTCTTGGTCAGAATGCTAATGCGGTAACTACTTATGGTAGTTATAACTTGGCTAAATACTTAGAAAATGGTAGTTGTGTACAGGTTCCAGTACAACAAGACGGTGCCTTTGGATTAACTACGCCACCTAAGTATTTTAGACGTAGTACTAGTTTCCCTGTGTCTGGTACTTTCCCAACAATAGTGCTTTCAATATAAGGATAATGAAATGTTTTGTGACTTGATATGGGAAGATAAAGAAAAACAAATAGTTAGGTGTGTAAGATGCGGGCGTAGTAGAGCGTCTCGTAAAAATGACCTGTCGTTAATAAGATATGTTTGTAAAACCGAAGATAAAACGGAGGCTAGAGCGATACTTAAAAAACCTGAGCCACCACCAACAATAACTCGTCTGAAAAATTTCACAAAGGCGGCCATATCACATGTTACGGCAGGTAATCCAACATGTACGCAAGAACAAATAGATGCTAGATATAAAATATGTGCGGACTGCCCATTGTTCATTAGACACGGAAATGAAGCAGGAATATGTAGTCACCCTAAGTGTGGGTGTAATATTACAAGAGAACAAATTTTCTTAAATAAGCTCGGCTGGGCTGACCAGTCTTGCCCAATTGGGAAATGGGGGCCTATTGAAAACAAAGAAACTGAAAAAGAAGAATGACTCTATATATAGACAGTACGAACTACAAAACAAATATTGATATCGGCAATAGTGGTAGATATATGATGCCACTAGAAGTGTTGCCATTTAATAGCTTTGGTGTTGATAAAAATATCAGCGTTCCAACCAAATTTATTGTACCACTAGAGTCTGGTATTGCTTTTTCTTTAGGCGATAGTATAGCATATGATTATAGAAGAACTAGGTTAATAGAGACTGATAATGATTCAGATATAGTCAGAAGAGACATTAATGCTAGTTTCATACCTGCTGCTTATTATCCAGATGGTTCTGTTAAGATTTTACACATACATACAGACATTAGATATGTAGAAAATGAACCACTAAAATATCATCTAGAGTGGTATCAGCCAACCCCTATTTATTGGCAACCTTCTGGTGTCGCCCCAACTGGATGTGATGCGGTTGATTGTACGCCTGGTCTTGACCCATTTTTAATATGCCAAAACTTTGTTGGACTTGGTGATGTGTGGGCATTCTTTAATAGTTGTGAGCCACCTTGTTGTATACCAAACATTACACCAGAACAACTAGCACTAATTGGTCAGCCATGTCCACAGGTTGGGGATGGTATTCCTCTAGAATGTATATCTACAATAAGTGGATATTCTATTATAAACGAAGCCACAGTTAGCAACCTAGCTGTTTCTCAAGGAATAAATGGCTTGACTCTAAATGACGATGCCACATCTATTGTCTTGCTAATGTCTGGTGTGCCAGTTTTTAACTATGGTAATTTGTATATTAAAGACATTAATGATAAGTACTATATTCCACAGAATATGGTTTATAACATCTATCATTATGACCCATATAAGCTTATCGTAGTAGCGACTGGAGAACTAGCTAATTCGGGTACTATTATAGCAAATTATTTTACAAGTATCGAATATACCCATAACTCTCATCTTTTATCTTTTAGTCATCGTACCAATTTTAAAAACAGCATAAGAGAATCTACTACGCTTGTTGATAATGCGTCTGGCCTATACTCTGTTTCATCTGGGATTCCATATATTGCCGAACACTGTTTTCTATTCAATAATTTCTCTGGGGATGTGTTAACTAAAAACTTTGCGAATCTTAGTCCATATTCTGTCGTGCTTGACGAAACTACAACCAAGATTAATCTATGGCCAACCGGAGTGGTTGATACGAATATTGCATCAGACTATTCAGCTAATAATATCTACAAATTGTCGTATCTATCTAAGGGGTCTGGTGGCTATTTAAACTTCACACAACCAACCGGATATAGCACACTTGGTCAACTAGACTTTGCTGATGTGGCTATGGGCATAGAATTTGCAGTTAACATAGGGACAGGAGACACAAATGGGTTAATGCAACATGCCTATACTCAAAATATTGGTGGTATACGTCGAATTGACGAGTTTGTAGACAATCGCCTATTAGATGGCATGGGCACATACACTGGTGAATATAAAGCCATAGACGATACTATTAATAACGCAATCATTGGATATTATTCTGGAACTCACACTCGCCACGGAGTGTCTGGCTGGAATATTTTTGGCTTTTCACATGGTATAGAAACGTATGAAACAACCGGATTAGTTTTACCAAGTTATTATGCTAATAATGCTACTAACATATTATCTCTTGCTTGGTTACAATATTTGACTAGTGCTAATACAGATTTATTACAACATGTCCGAATAGGTACTAACCATCTGCAAAATGTTCGTTATAACAAATTAGGTTCATTGTCATCACCAAGCTCTATTGCGTGCATAGGTGAGTTTGACATTAGCTCACAATATAATCATTGGGATGTATTTTTATATTCATGGCTTTTTGATGCTAGTTTAACATCATATTTTAGTTATAATAACTGTATTAATGCTTGGAGCATAGAAGCTGGAGCACGTAGATTTAGAACGCCATGTAGCGGTGGGACTGAATGTTCAGGAATAGTTTATTGCAATCCTGTTGATAATACTCTTACTCTATACGAATCTTGTAATAGAGCGTTGATGCTTGATATAGATTGCTATATAGTACCAGTACCAACCAGTATTATTGGTTCGCCATGCACAACAGGCGTTGGGTTCTCTGGAGAGATTGAATACATACCTTGGACCTTTACCCCATATGACTTTACAACAATATATGACCAGCAATACGAACCACAATATACCAATCTAATTTTACAAACAGTAATAGGACAAAGATGGGGATATTGGAATTATGAGACTTCAGAAGCTATTGTGTCGCTTGTCGAAAACTTCCGAACCAACAATCCAAATGGACTAGTTAATAAACAAACCGCTGGTTATGTTAGCGGCCAGCTTTCATCCCAAATGTGGCTACCGTTTTATTGTGAGCAGTATTCATATTGTGATGACTATCTGATAATGTCAGCAGATAATCTTATGACTGGTACTATGGATGGATATGTTCCACTAGGTATTATGTCTCGCGCCTATTACATTACAAATGATGCTGAGTACTTACAAAGATATGCTGGTATAGTACATCAAATCAAGTATAGTGTCTATAGTGGTAGCAACACAACATGGAAATATTATTCAGCAGACATCACTAAGAATGTAGATAGATATCTGTCGGCATGGCCTTATTTTAAGGGAGCCCTACAGACTGCCAACATAACTAGAGCCGATATTCCATTTGAAACTGGTACATATCCAAATGGTATGAAGGTATATATTAACAACACTGGTGCGGCGATAAGCAACCAGACTGTCGGCACCTATTGGGTGGGCGAGGCCGCTACTTCCTCAAATCTAAATGTTCGTCAGTCATCAGGGACCAGCAGTTATTTAATTGAGAACATGCAGACCTTTTCTGCTCCATTAAGTCTGCCTGTCAACCTACGCACATCGACTTGGACCGAGTATCAAGAGACTTGCACCGGCTCAATACCAACTGGCATTTCACAGGTTTGGTCAGATGGATTAGTTTCTCTATATTACCCTGTAACCAACCAGATGCAGGCGGCGGCAATTCCATCTACTGGGGTTGTGAACGTCAGCCTATGCTCTGGCACCATACAGCCATATGGGCCTACTATGAGCGGTACGTTTAAATGTATGAGTACAAACCCACATGGTTATGTAGAGCTAAATGGAAACGGATATTGGCTATTGCCAAACGAGCAGGTTACATTGAGTTGGACTGGCGCTGCTCAATGGATGGTTAACTGTCAAGGTGGGTCATATATACAGGCTACATTTAGTGGTAGCGCATCGCCAAATCTTGGATTGTTTGGAAACAGCACAGATATTACGTCAATACTGCCGCTAGTCAGCGGGTTGAATTTCTAACAACATGGTTGCTAATCAGCCAGGTGTATAATAATGGTGTATTTTAATATAAGGAGATATAGATGTGTAGCTCAAAAACATTAAGTAAACTGCGAATCAAAACAAAAGAACTTAACTATTTAGACCATGAGACCGCCAAGGAACATGAGCGCAAGGTAGTGTCGTTGGTTAGTGCCCTTACGGATATGGTTTTGGTATTAGATGAAAATGGAGTAATTAAATATGCAAACCCATCTAGTCAGCGAGTCTTAGGTTATAATCCAGAAGACTTGGTTGGCTTTAGTTTTGCAGAGATGATTAGTAGCGAGATTTGTATTTTTGAGTATGTAGATAAGCACATAGGATACAAACTAAAAAACAAAGATGGACAATGGGTTAATACCCAACTGTATATAGGAGAGATGAGCGTCCTGACGCTACATCTGTATATCGTCATAATCAAAGGGGAAGATAGTTAATGACTCCACGCGGCGATAACAACTGGTCTGAGTATCGTCTTTTGCTATTAGAGTTTTGTGAAGAAACAAAAGACAGACTAGACTCATTAGAAAAAGATGCTCACGAAATTAAGCTAGAGCTTAACACTATAAAAGTGCGTTGGGCCGTCATATCTGGAATAATAGGCTTCCTTGCCTCATTAGTTCCAATTCTACTACAGTTTGTGCTTGGTAAAATTTAACTACCACAAATAGGTTTGTCGTACAGCCGCCTCTACCATAAGCTTCAATATTTCTGCTTCTGCTAATGACAGAGTATGGTTAATCTGCACAGGCGCATCTTTACCCACTTTCTTTGTTGTATTGACAAAGTAGCCGCCCTTATCAGAACGCTTGATTGAAAAGGATGTGCTACCCTTCTCGTTTTGATGGTATAGCTGGCCAGCATAATTACCAACCGCACTTCCTGTGGCGTCTTTCTTACCATTCAAGACCGCAAGCATTTCACCAAGGTCTGGTTCACCCAATTTGATAGTAATCATCTTAGTTGGGTCTTCCCAAGCAAAACTTGCATTGCCTTGTGAGTCTGTGCCAGTCTGTTTAGCCGACACCCAAAAGATAAGCACCTTGCGGACTAAGAAGGACTTACCATCTTTTCCTTCTTTGGGCTTGGTTTCAACTCTCATCTCAAGTCTAGAAGCCGCGCCATCGTTGGTTTTCTTTGGCTTGTAGACACGCCACTGTTTCTTCGATACTGTACTCATTTAATTACCCCAATTTGCGTCGTAACCTAAAATCTCAACAGGAATCTCCATAGCTCCTTGGTAAGCAGAAATTGTCTTATTCAGCTTAGCACCATTAGCTTCGGATAATCCACTATCTTTATTATACGTCATTTCTCCATCTTTTGCTAGCTTCTCTACCAATTTTTCCACATTGATATTCAGCCGCTTAGCCAGTACTTTAATCATATTGACTTGGTTTGGCTTGATGGCAGATTCCTCTGCAATCGTCTCTTTGGTCAACGACTGCTCGGCTGGTTTATTGCTGAAACCACCGTTGCTTAGTTCTTCGGCGGCTACATTACGTAGTCTTAGCGCACGGCGCAGAGCCCTGCCCTCAGCTCTAGTCTCGGCCATAGCAACTGGATATGACTTAACCGTATCTTGTAGATTGCTACCACAAGCATCAGCAGAGCCAGTATAGGAATAATAAGGGGCGCTTGGGTCGTCACGCTTGATTATAGTAATACGTACTGTTGCCGTAGCCCTATTATCATTGTCTACGTGTGGAGTCTGCTCTATCCTAGTTTTCATCTCAATGATGGGTCCAATCAATAGTTCTACAACCCTACGCAGGCCGTCAACGGTTGGATTGCCATCATACAACTCTTCGTCTGTAAATTGGGCCAAAACATAATCGTTCCAGCCTGGGTCTGTATAGCTTGGAACTTCTAGTTCCTCTACCTTAATTGTTTCATACTCTTCTTCTACTTCCTCGGCATCATCAAAACTATTAACTGGTACTTCATCCTTGGCTACCTCAGCTTCAAGCATTGCTTTTAGAATGTCTGGGGTCATACCCTCTAGGTCCACAGCATCATAACCATAATTCACTAACTGTTCTACCAAATTTTCTTTACTCATTTTAGTTCCTTAAATTTCAAAGTATCTATTAACTGGTTTCTTTGTTTTAAACGAAGCAAGAAGTTCTAATAATGCGTTTGTCTTATCCCTCTTGTATTTCTCAGACAGTTGACCATCTTGTTTAACACGAACAACTATTAATCCCCTGGTTAGAAGCAGACCATTCTTTTCGCTATCAGCCCTACGATTCTTTTGGAGGGTTTTGTTTCCCCAAATAGGCAAGAAGTGAGAAGGTCCATCAATCTCGATAGCCACACCCTCTCTTGGCAAGAACATATCAAGTTCAAGCCGCTCATTCATAAGAGTCTGCTCTTTATGGAAATCGACCATATATCCGGCCTCTATTAGAGCGTCATGTATGTGCCGTTCTAACTTAGAGCCATTCTTCGCCGCCATTCTAACGGCCCTAGCTGCTTTCTTCCTAAACATCTCTTTCTGCTCAGGAGTCATTTCAGCCCATTGTTTCTTGGCTCTATCTGATGCTGCCTTCTTCTGGTCCTCATCTGCGTGTTGCCAAGTCTCAGACCGCTTTTCGCTGATTTTGACTTTTGTGGCGTCGTCCCGCTTAGTGCCCTCTGTGGGGTGCTTGGCGCGTCCAGATTTTAAAGCGTTTGTCTGTGCCTCTTTCTTGTCACGAATCGGAAGCTTAAAGCTAATGGCGTCACGCCGAAGTCTGTTGGTGTACGTCCCAAGGCTTTTCGCTATGTCGCCAAAGCTGCGACCGCCCTCGCAATATTCTTTCTTGAGAAACGCAAGTCTCTCGTCTGCGGACATTTCATTATAGCTCATGTTACAATCTCTTCCAAGACCCTTTTATCGAAATTTTCCATAATATACGCTGGTTTCTTCCATAGCTTAGTAATCAAATCAGAATGTGTTTTACTACGCGCTATTAGTTCAATACTTGGATTACAATATATGTTTCTGATATACTCATAGCTAAACCCATTAAGATAGGTCCATTCTAGGTTCCATACATAGAAAAGTCTACGTTTTGGCCCTGGGCACCTAATCATACGTTCTGTTGTTTTCAGATTCGTTGAAATCATTGTTCCATTGAAACCCCAAGCTTCTCTTTCCATAATGCTTGCGAATCGCATTGGCATTGGTGCTTTTGCCCAAGACTCATAAAAAACCAAGAAGTCCATATCTGGTCTATCTACTACTAGCTGATTGAGTGATACAGACATACAGTATCCGAGCTGAGATATGTCTATTTGTTCAACCAAGAGCGCTGCTTTAATCATTTACTTTGTTCCCTAATACTTCTAATAGTTTAACACCAATTTCAGGATAACCAATTTGGTCAAACACCTCTTTGGTTCTATGGAAATATGTGTGGTTGTCTTTTACTTGTTGATAAGCTTCTTTCACAAATTTCTTGCGTAGCTTAGGCTCTTTGGCGAATCTCTCAAATTCTTTGATGTTTGGCATATAGTCTTGTTCTAGTGTTGTAACACAAAAAATCTTGTTGATTATGTAATCATATAGATGACGGCCACCTAGGTCAATACCTATATTTGTGGACTTAATTAAACTACATAGCTGTGGTAGATTAACCTGTCCGATATATTCAGCCATAGGTAGCTTAACATGACCAACTATTCTAAGTCTGTGTTGCTCAGCAATTTCGTGTAATGGGTCTATATATTGTATTGCATTCTGAACACTATCCGATATATAGAGTGCATCTGACGCATATTCTTCCATATAGGTGCCGTTTATGTATTTGGCGGCATCGGCAGCCTTTTGAAGCTGTACATATGGTATGTCTGATTTATGTATACGCTCAATATTAGCTTTTGTTATGTCTGATGGATAACATAAGAGAGATGGTGTTATTTGCTTATTAAAATACATGCCAAATAATACTACTTTTGTTTTATATTCATTAATAGCTATTTCGGTAGCCTTGTCTATTTCTTTTGACTCACAAATCAAAATGTCTGGCCTTATTTCGTCGAACATGTCGAATGCTGGTTTTCTGCTTTTATCCCAATAAATTGGATTATAGCCGCCAGCTTCTAGAGCAGAGGTGATTCCTACTATATGTTCGTTTTCGTTTAATGTTGTTACAATTCTCATATTACTAGACTAATTTCTTGTAGGTTTTTGGTTGAGTCAATATCAATAATCTTCATCTTTTTAGGGCTATCACAATAAAAATTACCACCCTTCTCTATTATTGAATTAACCGCTTCAAAGCCAAACCAGTTAGTGTGGTCTGGATGCCATGCGATTTTTTTCATCAGGTCGAGTTCTAAGCCCGACAGAAAGAGAATTTGCGCCCATTTATTTGGAAGCTCATAAAATAATTGTTCGGCGTATCCCTTGTCGTTTATTGTACACCCAATTTCGTCAGTGTCAAAGAGGCCGCTATTATCTATAACCAGACTAGATTCTTGTAGTTTGAGATGTTTAACTGTTTCGATATTAAACAATAGGTCTCCATACACAACTAAAACTCTATTGTATGTTGCTGCTCTAAGTCCAATACCAAGACTGCGAACAACATTACTCTCGTTATATTTCTCGTTCTCAACCTTTATGATATCTTTAGGGGCATGATTCATTACGGTATTAGCTTCATGACCACAGACCATAATAATTTGTGGGTCATTAAATACCTTAGTTAATAGGCTATATTGATAAGAAATTAAGTTGTGTTTTTCGGTTATCTGTAATAGTGGTCGTGGTCCATACGACCGCATTTTAACACCCTCTCCAGCAGAGAGTAGTATCACACTTATTCTATCATCCCCAACATTTTTGATTGGAGCTACATTACGTACAGCCTTATTCATTTAGAGTTTTAATGTCTTTTTCTAGGTTCTGATTATTATTGGTGTTTTCTATTATGAAGTCTGGTAAGTGTGCTATTAATAGTCTTGATGCCAGGTCTCGAAACAACTGTACCAAATATAGATGTTCTAGTCTTTCATTAAACGGTCGTGGTGGTAATGCTTCGGACCTAACGAAAAACGCATGGTTAATCCCTGCCTGACCCATCAAAACATTCATTTGTGAGAAAGCTGGTAAGTACTCTTTATTTGTGAACCCAACATTCTTCTTAACAATATCTGTATACAAAGCAGGAAATTGTGACATGCCAGCAACCACTTTACTAACAGCGTCTTTACCAATTAGCCTGTTATAGTCATCTAGAAACAAATAGATTTGATTTGGTGCTAGGGTCTTTTCTATTATGTTGTTGTAGAATCTAGGTGTCGGCGTTTCAGTATTGATGGTATATTCAAGATTTGGATAGTCTTGCTCTACCACGCTGTCAATTACGCTTTGTGTTTTGCTAGCAATAAGCGCTATTACTCTGGGAAGTACTGGAACAACTTGTTGATTTGGTGTGACATTCGTAGCCATTCAGATTCCTCTATTGTGTTTTGGCGAACATGCATATAGATTGGTGCAGACCCTATTAGTCCATTACCATCTTTATTAGGTAGTATTACAGTAAACTTGAGATAGTCGTTAACTATTTTATTATTTAGGTCTTCAAACAATATACTTGGAACTTCAAATCCAGCACGAAAAACTGCATAATATGGTAGGCTACATGACTTAATAGCATGGTCTAGAGCAGAGTCGTCTTCCCCAGGAACCATATCGTCCAACTTCCATCGACAGCACCAATACTTGTTAAGTATCTTAATCATGTGATTAGGAAGGTGCTGGTTGTCCATAGTGCGTATTACTGTTATTTTACCTGGCCGAATCGTGCTGTCATATAGACTTTTAATGGTTTTTTCTAGGTCGTCTAATGAGTCATTAGCCCAAACAATAGCGTGATACTGGATGGTCATTTCTTTTCTGGCGACCGCTACCAAGTCTTCTCTTTTATGTAGCTCTGCCCATCCTTCGGTCCTACACCACATACAAAATAAGCCCTCTACAACATAGAACTCCTTGTCGTTGTCGTAGGCTTCTATGATTTCCGCGCTATGTTTTTTAAGGCTTTCTAGCTTATCTAATCGACAGGCAATTTGTGTTTTGCCATCATATACAGCAAATATACAGTCTTTACATGAAGTTGTTGGTTTTTGAAACTTCCTCATTATGGTCTCTCCGCTACCACAAAATACTCAACACCCTCATTAATAACCTTAATTAATTTGAGCTGGTTCTTATTCACATAATCAACCATGTCTTTAGAGGTCACAGTTGATTGTCGGCCACTATACAACATAGATGCTCCATCAGCAGTACTAAGTTGGCCGGTTGTGATATATCGACTAATTTGGGCTATATCATGTCCCTTAATAAGTATACGCCCACCATGTCTTAGTTTGCTAAGCAGTAAATTTAGAGTCGCATATCTATCCTTTACATAGTCTAACATGCCCTCACAATTGATTTCTAGCAGACTAGCTGCATCAATACGTTCTACGTCGTTTGGAGTAAACAGACCATTAGTTTCGTCTGTATGATTACCTAGTGTTATATTCATTAGACATACCCATTATTAACTGTTTCATTTAATACCATATTCCAAGACGAAATAAACGTGTTCATACAGAATCTTTGTTCTGCAACGCTTCTAGCTGCGTTACCAAGATTATGAATTAGGTCGTTACTAGTTTTCAAAAACTTCAATGCCCCAACAAACTCCTGTAGTCCATTACATAATAAAGAGTTTTGCTTATCTAGCAGCTTTTCTAATATAGGCAGTCTAGAACTTACTATTGCACAACCATTAGCCATCCCATAAATCATTGGGATATTGATATTGTTGTGGGCGTTAAAGCAGACAAAAACGCTGGCTGTTGCGCACATTGCATGTAGTTGCTCAGCCGACACCCTTTCTGTGTTTAAGTTAATAACCACATTTGGCCCAATCTCTGCCAACATATTAGCCACAGACATATGTTCTAGCTGATTAAAATGTCCACAAGCTAAAATTACATCTTGTTTTTCTACTGGTTGTTGTTTAGTTACACCATAATGTATAAGCTTACCATTATCATGCCAGTAGTTATGTATACTCTCATCTACATATACATAATTCTTAACTTTTTGATTAGCACTAATAACATTTAGGTCGTCTAACCTAAGCATGTTTACTGGATTATAATGTTCAACTACAACCAGCGGTATATGTAGCACATTCGAGATATTGCGACACGTATCAAACTGTACCACCCTATCATTACATATTATAGCATCAAATGTCAAATTTATTGGCAGGTGATTTGGATTTTCTAATACCTTACACTTGGTGCCAACGAAACCATATTTTGATAGCATTGGTAGCGCATATATATCATGGCCAGTTTCCGACAACATATCCTCAAACATACCGTCGAGTGGTGCAACTAGAATGTTGAGCTTATCTTTCGCGGATACTGAACGCACTATGTTCTTTACAATAGACATTTAATTTGCTCCGCTACCTTTTCAAAAGTATACTCATAGACTGTATCTAGCGCGACACTAGACTTGTTTTTGTATTTTTCTTTGTTCTCAAACGCCTCTCTCATAGCAGCCCTTAAGGCAATAATATCAATATTTTGCCATGTTTCTCTTCCTGTGTATAGATTCACCATTGGCGGGTCTGACGCTAAGACTGGTGCGGTATGAGACAGAACATTCCATCCATTCTCATTATTAACAAACTGGCTAGTTCCTATATTAGAAGTTGATATGACTGGCTTACCAAATCCTAGTGCGTCCATTGCTGGTAATGACCAAGCCTCTCCGCGCGATGGCATAACAAAGCAGTCACACGAAGTATGTAGCTTACACATGTCTTGTTCAGATAAGAAGTCTGTTATAATGGTTTCAACTGGATAACGACTTAAATCGTGGTATACACGGAGAGTTTCTTTTAGATGCTTGATATCGGCCTGTACTTGCTGTAATAGTTGGACCGGATGTACGCCGCCCTTGTTTGTCTTGATGACTAGATTTACAGGCTCGGCTTGGCCAAACTCTAGATTGAATGCCATTAGGAGTGCCGGGATATTCTTCCTTTGGATATACTCTCCAACAAAGTAGAAGTTGAATATCTTCTCGAACTGAGGCACTATAAGCTTATCATAGGATTGTTGATACTTTTTAACATCAGTAGGTATAGGAACTATCTTGATTGGTTTAGTAACACCAGAGTCTAAAAGATTGTCTCGTTCTATATATGACGATACCCAAATTTCGTCAAGCAGGTTACATTGCGAAATCCAGTTCGTGTATTGTAGACTACCAGTTTCAGAGAAAAACATACCAATGTTCTTACCAAAGTCGCCGTGGTACTCAAAGTAGTCCGGTAGAGTATGTTGAATCAAAACATCGTAGTTGTCGAACCTATTACTTTCTAGGGTGTCAAGCTCTGGTCCTAGACTGCCTTCTATCTTTGAAGAACCCATAAATATGGGCTTAATTGTTATGTCGTGGCCAGTCTTATTTAGAGCAGACAAGAATAGTCTAGATGCGTTGCCCCATCCATCTTGTTGTCTATATGGTCCAATGTACAATATCTTCATTATCGTTTCCTATTTGCAAATTCGATATAGTCTTCTGGCATTAGTGGCAGCCTGCCACATCTAGCATCTTCTAGATGGTTATTATTATTTACCATTGATACTAACTTATCTATTACATGCTGTCTTGTATATGGCTGTCTACTACCTAGTATCATTTCATAGTTTAAGGAGCGAACCATATCTAGAGCCATAAGGCTATGTAGATGCTTCTCACCAATTGTATGGAATATTGCCCAAGACACAAACTGTTCGTTGGTTAGATTGGGTGGTGGATTATTCAAATTTGTTCTAACCGCCATATATTCTGGCGGCGCGTCCCACTTACCTTGTGTGCCGGTTAGTTGTGCTGATTCAAAATAGTCGCTCCAAATCTTGGCAGTTCTATCCCAAGTATAGTGTTCTTCTACTCCCTCTCTCGCCTCTTGTCCTTTTTGTAGTCGCTCAGAGTGGCTAAGACAGGCAAACTTAAATAGCTTGTCTGCAAAGTCTTGGTTATCTGGAAGTGCTTTATAGGCATCTTCTTCAACCACACGAACCATTCTTTGTACTTTAATTGGATAGCCATTTACTTTACGTACAACGTCTGTCATTCCACTATAGTCTGTAGAGAAAACAGGAATACCACAAGCAGCAGCTTCTACTTGTGGCATACCAAAACCTTCGCAGGTAGCATATTGAACATAAGCATCAAAAGTATTGATAATGTTTGCTAGTTCTGGCTGAGATAGTCCGTCCCCAACATTAGGAAGAATAGCGGCCACAGCACTACATCTATTACAGACAGTTCTACCATCTTGAAATAGAGAGCTAAAGATAGCCCTACAGTTTTTGCATATGTAGGTAAATAGAATCTTGTGGCCAAGGCCATGTTCTTTAATTAGGCGAGGCAGATTCCACGAACCTTGTATATCGGGATAGCTTGTGTGGAAGTAAAGAAATGATTTCTCGGCCAGGTCTTTGCGCTTATTATCAATACATTTTTGTAGATAAAGATTAAACGCCTCCATTAAATCTGGAAACAATTTGCGTCTTTGATTACGCATGATGGTGCCAACAATAAACATGTCTGGCGAAAAACCTATAGAGCGCCTATGTTCAAACTTGTTAACAACTGGCTTGAATATATTGATATCGGCACATGGTGGAGCAGACTTATCTATATTGATTAGATTACTACTCTCTTTGCTCAATGTTTCTACACCCCAGTCTGTATACGCAAATACCTTATCTGCCTGCATAAAGCTGTCAATCCACTCCTCTTGTTGAGGAGCAGAATCACACGTTGGCATAATAACCCAGTGGAAGTACTTACGTAATGGGGACTGGCCCTCAAACATTAACATCCAAGGGTCGCGTATGTCAAACACAATATCTGGCTTAAAGTCTAACAGAACCCTCTCTAGTCTCCAAGCACCGAACTGGTTAACCGGATTCTCATTAAGATATTGTTTGCGTGGGTCATTGTGTGGAACATCATTAGCATAGACTTTCCACGGTATGTCTCTCAGTCTGGGGTCTCCAACATGTATATAGCTTGCTAGTTCAGCAACTTCATATTTGCCAGAATTATGTAGGCGACTCAATACTTCTTTAGTATAAGTACCATATCCACTAAGAGTGGTGCTAGATTCTGTCACCATTAATATTTTGCGCTTACTCATTAACTTCCTTAATTTTCTGTACAGCTTGCTTCATTAATCTAGCTACACTACCCGATGAGATACCCATAATTTCAGATATCTCTCTTAGATTATAACTTGCCCTTCGTAGAAAGAAAACTTGTAGCTCGTCTTCTGATAGATTACTTGGTAGAAGTTCACTACACTGTTCCTTGGTTGGTAGAATAGGTTCTGCTATGTCAGACAGAGAGGCGCTATCAGGACACTTTATAGCATTGATGTGCCTAATAATTTCCCACCTGATTCTCTGATATGCCCATGTAGAAAGACAAGCCTTTTCGTCCTTTTGAGTACGAATGGCTTTGAGCAGACCGATAGCACCTATTTGTTTGAAGTCCTCAAACTCTTCTTCGGTCTTTGGGTAGAATTTTTTAGCAAGAGAAACGACTAGGCCCATGTTTTCATGCATGAGCCTAGTCTCTCTTTCTAGAACAGTCTCAGTCATTAGAATGGTATATCACCACCTTCACCATCGCCACCCTCAGCGTCAGCACCAACCCCAACTGGTTGTTCATCTACTGGACGCTCACTCTTCCTTGGTGATAGATTCTCGAACCTATCCACTCTAATCTTCACGCGCGAACGCTTTTGACCGTCCTGCTCCCAACTATCTTCCTTAAGGGAACCTTCGATAAGAATCTTTGAACCCTTGGTAAAGTTCGCTGCAATTCTCTCGGCACCACTATCCCACGCCTCACAACTGAAGAAGTCTGTTTCTTCTCCAAATGTGCCATCCTTCTTCTTAAATCTGCGGTTTGATGCCACAGTAAAGTTAACTACAGTGGTTGTACCAACAACCTTTGATTCTGGGTCTCTAGTCAAATTTCCACTTAAAAATACCTTATTCATCATTCTCTCCAATAAAAAAGTTCACAAAATCGACCTACGTAATAATAGCCCGAAAACGAAAATTTTCAAGGCTTTTTATAACTGCCACACACTCTTAACAATTAAGCTATTGTCTTTACCCTTTTCACCCCCTATTAATACTAAGTTGTTTTCTACTAATATACCTCTTAGTTCCTCAAATTGTTCTGGAAATACCACTACGTTTTCCATTCCACCACTAGTATCCTCTACACTAAGGAAAGCCATCTCTTGGCCTGGGTTCTTGCCATTCTTAGTTTTAATTACTCGAACCGCATTGATTTCAACCGCTATAATATAGAAGTTACTACCCTTACCTTGTAAGAACTCATTACAGGTACAATTGGCCGTACTTGCATCTCTACTGTCAACTCTAGTGCAGGTAATAGGAATACCAAGCAATGACTGCTCTATACCAGCAATCCAATCCGGCGTGTCCTCTAGTACATATGGAGGATTTTGTAGGCTCTTAAGTATGTCTCCAGCTTTATCTAGTCTGTTTTTATTAGAAATACCAAATCCACGACCGACGCCAGCCGCTATTAACTTTTGGATTCCATCTTCTAATGATTCAAGATTGATGTGCTTCTTTAGGTATTCAATCTCCTTTTGTGTAAGCTTTTGTAGGGCGTCATATTCATATACCATACGGTTACGACTTAGACCAAATCCTACAAACGCCCCAACGTTAATCATTGCTTTGACAACGGTTGATGTGACAAATGGACTACAGAAAAGCAAAAAATCTAGCCAAGTCCACTCCTTATGTGACCGACCTATTTCCTGCTCTACTTTAGGTATTGTCTCTAGAAGCTTAGTAACCGCATTCTCACCAACACCCTTGATATCACTAAAACCAGCATATATCACCTTATCTCTTAACATAAAGTGCTGAGATGGTACTAGGCCGCTGACCTCAGACTTCGTAAAGATATGTCTAAAGTCTGGCGTTCTCACTTCTATATTAGAAGCTTTTGCATTGTTTACCAGTTCTTTAATTTCTAGCGCTGGTTTTGGCTTTTCCTTAGAATAGTATAGATATGACGCAAAGAATGGTCGTGGAAAGTGGGCCTTACAATAAGCAGAAAGATACGCATTAAAAGCATAGCTCACAGCGTGGCTAGCGTTAAACGAATATCGCTGTGACTTCTCAATCCAACCAAATATCTCGGTCGCCTCTTCCTCATTCACTATTTTAAGCTGCTGCGTCTTTTCTAGAAACAATGTCTTAATTTTAGCCATCTCTTCTGGCTTTTTCTTACCAATAGCTTTGCGCACCATATCAGCTTCTTGTAGATTGAACCCAGCAATATCGCGGCAGATACACATAGCACCTTCTTGGTAAATTAATAGACCGTATGTGCCATGAAGTGAATTCTCTAATGATGGATGATAGTAACTTACTGGTTCTATCTTGTTCTTGCGGTCAATATAGTGTTGAGTAATACTCTTGCTGTCCATGATGCTTTCCATACATCCCGGCCTCAGAATAGCAGTTAGACCAGCCAGTTGTTCTATATTCTCTGGCTTAAGCTTCTTGGACATTGAGCGACCAAGTTGGCTTTCAAGCTGGAAAACACCCTTAGTATTTCCCTCACCAAACAATGCCCATGTACGGTCACAATCAAGACGTATCTCTCTAACATCTGGATTCAAATAGAGCCGTGGTTGTTCACCATCTCTAATTACATCAAATTCACATCCACATGGGAAGACATACTTTTTCATCTAAATGCATCCTTAAACTTAACTTTAGCGGCCACACCACGCTGGAGTTTCATAAATCGTATAATTATCTCAGAACACTGTTGAACGTCAACCAAAGCGTCGTGAGCGCCATCCTTAGACATGCCGAAATATTCACGCATATTGTCCATCGAGTATGAGTTAATCTGTCCATTGTTCTCAAACCAAATAAAGAACCATTGTAGCATCTCAATCTTGTCTCTAGCATGAAACATCGGCTTGACACCATTCTCTGTTTTGTCTCCATACATAATGTTGTATCTATTGAGAATAGGTAAGTCAAAATTCAAAATGTTCGCACCAGCAGCAACAGGAGCAGTCCATTTGGTTTGCATGGTTTGTTTTGTGTGGTACTTACGTAAAAACTTCAAGAACTCAGGCCACACTATCTTGGCGTCTGGATAAGTCTCCCAATCTGCCAATATCTCTTCTTGTGTCTTGCCCTTGAGATTAGCATGAAACCGTACTGTTTCTGGGTCAATAAATGCGCCCTTGTATGGCTTCATAAACATATTAAATTCGCCGCCCACAACAGGCTCTAGATTACGTCCATCTATAATCTTGGCAGCTAATTGTACCGCAGCACAACGAGTTTCATCCTTGGCTGTAGTTTCTGTGTCTATGACTGCAATGTAGTTAAAATTCATTTAGGTCTCCACACCATTTTGTATCCATCTTCATTTCCCCAATATTCTTTAAGGACTTCTATTGCTATAAAACCATGTCGTTTTAGAAATAGCTGGCCACCCAAGTTTTTTTCTCGTACCACATATTCTATCGTTTGTCTATCTTTAGATTTAGTTGCGTTTTCTTTAACATGGTTCATCAATAATGTGGCAATTAGTTTCTTACGATGTTCGGCATCTACACCAAGTCTTTGTATCACATACTTATCATTCTTAATGGAGACAAAAGAGAATCCAACTATTTCTTTATCTAGTTCAACTACCATAGACATAATAGATGCGCTATAAAGATATGCTGCGGCCTCTTGTTCATTGAGAGAATATTTTGAGATTCTTTGTTCAAGAGACACTACCGCCTTAAGGTCTCTTTTCGTCATTTTGCGTAGCTTCATGCAATAGTTCCCTTCTAGATTTGGCGGATAAATTCGCCGTGTTCAAGCCTCTCATAATATGGTGCCTTTTTGGTAGTAGCTAAGCCAAAATATACTAGCCAAATATCGGTCTCTTCATACTGAACTAAACTGTCTGTAATATGTGGTTCTACTAATTCTGTCTCACTATATATAGGAAGGTCATCATCAATTATAATATATCGTTTATAGTATCTAGTACGATGGTCTACTTCATCATGGTTGTGGCCGTGTGTTTTGAATGTTTCTATTTTAACAACCTTATGCCCTGGGGCAAACATGGTGAATAATTCTTTATCTTCAACGCCCTGTGCATTATACTGAGTTACACACCCACATGACCCACTTTTAATTGCTGGTATAACCTCCCAATGTATATCTTTAAACTCAAAATGGTCGCCCATATCTAGTTTACCAAACTTAATCATCGTATATATCCCCTGTCTCTAGAATCTGTTTAATTCCAGTTATCTTGTCTAAGAAGTTCAAGCCTAGAACATCCAACTTGATTAATCCTAGAGCTTCAAGGTCAGCCATTTCCATACCGGCAATCATCTGCTTCTCTTTGCTCTTATTGTCCAAAATCATTGGGCATATATCAGCCAGTGGTTCAGGAGCAATCACAATACCAGAGGCATGTTTACTTTGTGCGACCTTGGTGCCTTCGAGCCTAATAGCCTGCTCAAATCTCTTAGATAGAGGCCCTTGTAAATTCCCCTTTTCGTCTATATGGCACCACTCTTTAAGCTTGTCGGCATTGTTCTCTAGCGACCACATAATGATTGAAGACTCACCAGTTTCTTCCTTCATTTCCTGTAGGTCGTCAGCAATTCTAGCTTCGTCTGGAATAAACGCTGTAATACGATTCATTTCATCAAACGAGATATTGCCGTGGGCACGAAGTACGTCTTTCATTGCACTTCTACCCTTCATGGTTTGATATGTTGCCATTTGGGCCACTCTATCATGACCATACTTATCCTTAATATACTGGATAACTCTAGCACGCTTATTAACTGGAATGTCAATATCAATATCAGGATACGATACTCTATCTGCTGTATTACGTCCAGCATTATAGAATCGTTCAAACAATAGGTTGTATTTGATTGGGTCTATAGCAGTAATACCAATAAGGAATGACGTAAAGCATCCAGCGGCACTACCACGACCAGGCCCCACTAACCACCCATTACTCTTACAGAACCTTAAGACATCTTCTAGAATTAGGAAGTAGCCAGATAGGCCAGCACCCTGTAGAACGCCCAGTTCCATTTTGATTCTGTCGGCATATATACCGTGTTCTGACTTAGGCACCTTATTCTGAATTTCTCTAGCCCATCCATCTCTACATAGTTGGCGTAGATATTCAGCCTCAGACATACCATTTGGACATGGAAACGGTGGTAGAATTGGCTTACCTAGAATGTTGTAATCTTCTACTTCGGCAGCTATTCTAAGCGTGTTTTCTATCTCGTCGCCTGTATGTATTGCGGCCATTTCCTCAAACGACGGAATGTGGAAGTTACTAGACTTAAAGAAGCAGTCTAGACCAAACTCCTCGTCATCGCTAAGCATCGCATTACGTACTCTAGCAAAGGTAGTCTTAAGGTTAGTGCATAGACATACTCTCTGGTCCTCTGCATCTTCCTTACTACAATAATGGCTGTCGGCTGTAGCAACCTTTGGAATACCAGTGACTTTAGCAACCTCGTCTAGAATATCGGCCACAATTCGCGCGTCTGTATTAATATCTTGGTCTATACGCTGTATCTCGATATAGAAGTTGTCCTTACCAAACAAATCACGTAGGTAGTACGCAGCCTTAATCGCCGCTTCCTTTCCTTGTTGCTGTGCAACGTTGGATAGATGAGAGCCTAAGTGACCGCTGAACGTAATAATGTTCTTGGTAGGATTCTGCTCGAAGTATTTAAAGTCTAGGCGTGGCTTATGATAGTATCTATCTGGATGATTACTATCCGAGGTGATGCGAATAAGTTCCTTCCACCCAGCGTTGTTTTTAGCCAATACAACTTGGTGGAATAGCTTCCTATTTTCCTTAGTGCGTATTGTAGCTAGGTCATTGGATAGATATAGTTCACACCCCAACACACTTTTCTTATTCTTCTTCTTAAGCTCTGTCTGCATTTGTACAGCAGATGTGATTGAGCCGTGGTCTGAGATAGCACACCCATCTAATTCAAGCTCCTCAATTCTATCAGCGATTTGAGTTGGCTTGTTGAGTCCGTCGAGCAGGCTAAAATGTGAATGTAAATGGAGGGGGAAATACTTACTCATCCAGACTCTCCCGGTGCTTTGTAATTAGTAACATGATGGTCTGGACTCATATACTCACGTATAACACGGTCCATACCCTTCCTTTGTATCTCAAATGCAATCTGCTCACACATGGTCATCATCTGGCCACGACGAGTAGTTTGACCAGCCCTAAACTCTTGGATAGGCTTAATCTTTGTATCAGCAAATGTCTTTTGTCCGAATGGACAGGTCTTACTACACTTCCAAGACTTATTAAGCTTTGGCACCTGCATAGAACGGACACGCTCGAACTTCTCACGTATCATTTTTTCTACTTTAGGAATATCATCCTCGGTGAACGTTACTGTGAACGGACCACCAGCACGAATGTAATAAATGGTAATAACAAACTGGTGTACTTCTGGATATAGCTTGGTTAAAGCATAGAAGTAAAACATAAGCTGTGGGTCTTTTTGGAAGTCCTCATACTCTTTAAGTTGGCCAGTTGCCCAATTGTTTCTCGACTTACCAGTTTTCCAGTCGATGATTTCATACATACCATCGCCGATATCGGTAATCAAGTCTATAGTACCCTTTAGGGCTAGCTGACCCTCTATCTTCTCGTCGCCAATATAGTAACAATACTTAGCCCAAGGCTCGTCAATAGTAAAGTCAAAATGGCGTTCTGGCGCGACTATAGTACGATTCATTGGGTCGAACATACCGTCATTCAGACGGCGGGCAGTATGGACCCACTCTCTACATTCTTCTAGGTCTTTCTTAGCCCAAGCATGATGGTCGGACTGCTTACTATAGTGGCCAAATGCCTTGTCAACGATTTTATCTACGTTGTAGGTCTTGGTAGATACTTTACCTACTACATCGTCAACTATACTTTTTTCACCGTTTTGCTGCCCCATTTTAATCATGGCAAGCACTTCTAGTACCTTGTGTACTATAGTACCTTTATCTGTAGCAATCCACTGAGAAGGAAACTTCCATCCAAGGTTATATTCCAGAAACCAACGCTGCTCACAATCATCGTGAGTATTGTAACTCGAACTTCGGAAATAAGTTATAACAGCCATTATCTGGTTTTTAGCTCCTCGGCCCAACCCCAACCTAAACTATTCAATGTGTTGAAGGTCGCAACGTTTTGTTCGTTGATGTTCATGTTGTGATTATCAATAACCGCAGAGAAGCGGCTCCAATCAAATTTATCTCTATCTAGGGCAGTCTCACTTTGATGAGTGTCTTTCCCAGCAAATACGTCTTTTGTAAGGCGAATTACTTGACCACCAGCATCTAATACCCCTTGCACTTCGTTTGGAAAACGGCAATCAGAGATAAGAGCAAGAAGTGAGTTCTCTTGCTGTATTCTACGAATTAGGGCGTCTACCCACACATTGTTATACATCTTGCGGAATATCTCACTACCCACAAACTGCATAACCTCGCGGGCGGTCATTAGACCAGGCTTATGATAGACAATACCTGTTATCTTGTGTTTTAGATAATACTCACCAATACGACCATTAATAAATTCTAGTTCTGCATTTTTATCTAAGAAGCCTACTGTTGGTATTTCCATATCTGGAACTTCAGTTACAACACACGGCATATCTTCCCAGCGCAAGGCTGTAAGCGAATTCTTCTCTTCATCTGTACCATAACACTGGTCTCTAGTAAGACCAAGTATCTTCATACACACTTCTTCTTTAAGCAAGTCGGCAAAGCTGTAAATCTTCACAAAGGGGAATATATATTCCTCTGCCAGTGTCAAGAACTCAATACTTCGATTGTTTAAGTCTAGAATACCGTCGCCAGCATCTTTGTCGCCGTGAATATCTGTAACATATAGTTGGCCTTCTGTTTCTTGCGAAATCATAAAGCCTTCATGGATGATACCAAGCGAAGAAAGGTGAGTACCAACTACGAAGTTGCAAGCAGTGTTTTTACCTGCGCTTTTTTTGCCAGAGAAGGCTAGGATTCTTTGTTCACTCATAAAGACTAATTAACTCCATAAATTTGTTGTATTTTCGTTTCATGTACCAAGACTCATTTTTACACTCATACATTTTATTACATAGATATATTATTTCTTTAGAACTGCCTATATACCAATTATGCCAAGTGTTAACTGGTTTTATATATCCTATATCTACACCAACTTCTTTTTTAAGATTGATAAGGTATTGCATGTTTTTAGCTGTAATTTGCCACCTACAATCTTTTGATATATATTTACCTCTTTGTCTTTGTCTAACATATAAACATCCATCTCCATCAAAAACGCCTCTAAGAAAATGCATCTTATATGGCTGTGGTACTGTTGGAATGTTATTTAGATGGCTTTTCCTTGGCATAATACCAATGTCTATTAATGACCGTACTAATAACTCATTGCTAATTCTTAACTCATAAGCATTACTGGTATTGTTATAACTAATTGGTTTAGTAGGAGATAGTTCGTTTCTAAGCCACTCAATCTGGTCTTTATCCTTTTCTTGGAGCGCTATGATTAGCCTATACCTATTATCTGATAGACTAATACAACCATAGGCCAAAATAAATCCTAATAAGTATGCCATTTTTGGCGACCACGACCGAAAGTATCCTTCGTTTGTTGGATATATGGATGGTCGTGGGCCGCTTTTAAGACCTATTTTGTTTGCATATTTTTGGACCTGATTAGTGCTTATTCCAATTTGTTTCGCAATTTTAGGTCCAGACATGTCTAAATAGTTTTGCGAAATATAGTCTTTTTGGGATTGTGACAACATTTAAACCTCCGATATAAAGTGTTTGCCCAATACTATTATACCGGCAAAAGCCAAAACTTGTTCAAAAATCCTTTATTAGCTTCTCTATTATAGGTTTTACATCACTTGTTACTTTATCTACTGACATTTCCCCAATATCATCTACAGTATCAATCTTAGGGAAATACAGTCTATATGTTCGTTCACATTTCATTTTTACATCTTCTGCTAGCGACTTTCCTGCTTCGTCGTTGTCGCCTAGTACAATTATAGACAGCGCTCCGGTCCCGTCCAAGAGGGCTTTCTGACCTTCGTTTAGAGTGGCTCCAAAGCAGGCTACACTATTATGAATGCCAGCTTCCTCTAGACGCCATACATTACCTGGGCTTTCAACCAGTACTATTGCTGTAGTTTCTTGTATGTGTTTCTTAGCAAAGTTAAGATTGTATAGGTAATCTTCCTTACGAAACCCATCACTGTGCTTCCATTTAGTATAGCGATTTCTATATTCGTGACTTGGACAATCATAGTTTTCACTATGGTATAGTCCACACTTAGAACACTCTGGTAATATAGAACGTCCAGTACAGCCTACGTAATTGTCATCTTCGTCATAAATAGGTACTACTACGCGCCAAGTCATTTGCTTGCCCTTAGCAGAACAGTATCCAACATCATACCTATCTAGAATTTTAGCGCTATAACCTCTATCTATATAGTACTGAGATGGTATAACTAATGAGCTACGTATTAACTGTCTACTAACTCTAAGGTCTGACTTACCACCCTGTTTGGTCAGTGTATCAATTTGTTTAGCAAAGCTTTTCTTTTCTATCGCATCGAGGTCAATCTTAAGGTTGCTATAGTCTTGATTTAAGAACTTAAGGGCAAATTCTATGGTCGCGTCCCAACCATACTTTCTATCGCCCTCGGTCGTCCAGCCACACTCTAGATTAGAAAGTAGGCCCCTAAGAAAACCTATTGGAGTGGCCTTGAAAATGTTTTGGCAGTTGTGTGTTCTACAAACCCATTTGCCAGACTCATACCAGTTCCATGCGTTAAACTTGTCTCCACCATGTACTGGACATGGACCATAAAGCTTTCTACCGCCCAAAGAGTATTCGATGCCAAGCTTCTCTAATAGCTCCTCTCGCTGTTCACATAGTTGCTCTGATATTAAGGATATTTTGTTCCAGTCATCATATTTAACCTGTGAAGGGTAATTCATCTTGGTCGTCATCTAGGACAAAGCCTTCTTCTTTATGTTTATCAAAAGCCGTGCCGACCTCTTCGATTTTAGCATATTGGCCGGTCATCTTAATTCTTATATAGTCACCAAAAGGCATACCACCACCATATCTTGTGGCCATAACAACTAACTTACGATTTCCATACTCTATACCATCCTCTGCTATCTCTTCATCAGACTTTATCTTAAGTAGGGATAGACTGGTACAATACATACCGATTCTGTCCGAGCCGCCAACAACGTCGGTTGTTTCCTTATTAATACCGTCGCGATTGGTTTGTGCAAGGGTGACTACAGGTATATTATACCGCTTTGCGAAGTTTACTAGCCCGGTCATCATGAAACCAAGTAATTGATGTTCTTTGGTATCGTTAGACAGACCTTCGCCAGACATAAGCTTTAAGTAGTCATAAATAACTACGCATGGTTTAGCTGTACCATCATCGTTCAGCCCAACGTTTTTCATTATCCAGCGGCGGGCTATACTTAGAATGTCCTCGAATGGCTTGTCACCAATATTACGGTAATGGAATGGCGTTCCAGCCTCTCGCATCTTTCGGGCCATATCCAAGACCTTCTTCTTGGTGAACATATCTTCTGCAAACTGACCAGTCTCAATCTTATTGAAATCTGTCTCAGTTAATAGAGCAAAAAGTCTACATAGCTGCTCTGGCTCCATCATTTCTGTGTCTAGATACAGAACTGGAATACCTAGATTTTTAGATATATGGTTAGCAATGTTTAGACTGATTGTTGACTTACCAACCTTAAGTCTAGCTGCAAATACATGGACACCACCATTACGTAGACCGCCACCAATCGCCGCATCGTGTAACGGCATACCAGTACTAATACCAACCTGCTGTACTGGATTGTCTGCTAGATACTGTAGATATTCTTCGGCCTTCTCATAAAGATTAACTGGTTCTTCATCTGTATTATTGTTAAGAGCAGATGTAAAGTTCAGTACTGCTTGTTCTGGAATACCCAGAATATGTGAAATTGTTTCACCACCAGTAATCTCAAGCAACTGATTTTGTGCGCCCTCTAGATTGTCGTATGACATTCTCGCTATTTCTAGCTTCCGTATCTTAGCTGCCTGTTTGCGCACGTTAGGCAACAAGATGGGTGTTTTCATAATTGCGGTTAGGTGCTTAATTTCCTCGTCTTTCTTAAACACATAACCATAACCAAGAGTATTGGCAACACCGTAGATTAATGGAGCATCTATCTTTGCGTTTCTATCGCCGTCATAAATATTCTTCAAGCACTGATATATGATAGAGTTGCTCTCATTCATAAACGTGCGTTCAGAGATTATGTCGGCAACATCAAAAAAAGCATCAGCACCATGAGTACATATTCCAGCTAGCACGGCGCGTTCAGCGCCAACATCCGTTAAGTTCATACTACCTCTTGTTTCCTACAATACAACTGTTGCATCTAAAGTGTAGATTGCCGTTATCATCTTTTGTACATAGACCAACATCAACCAGATATTCATTATTACATCCACCATCACACTCTACCCATTCTTCATGTCGTTTAGGCATACGTGGTGTTGGGTCTGGTCTATCAATCAGCTTATCTATTTTTCTATCCCGCGCCTTATTAGCTTCTAGTGATTTGTCTGTTTTCAACATCTCTAGAAACTGGTTCTCTCTAGGCCCCGTCTCAAACTCTTTTTTTTGAGCAAGCTTAGTACCTTTGCCCATCTGGATACTACCACTGCGAGTCCTAACGTTAGTGCGAGTACTTTCGCCGCCTCGCTGTGCTGGCCTAGAATTGCCGCCAGAACGCACTACGTCGCGCAGGGCGGGCCTCTGTTTAATTTGTTGGACCTCGGGCTGTGGTGGTTTTGCCTTTTTAACAGGGCGGCTTTCTACCGGCTTGCTCTTGGGCTCGTCTACGTGCTTAGCAGCTAACTTGTTCACCAACTTGGCTACTTTGGCTAGTTCTTGTGGGTTTAGCAAGTCCAGCTTATTTACTATGTCTTGACTCATTTTGTACCTCTATAAACCGCTTGATATTTTCGATAATTGCTCGACTGATTGACTTTCCATGCTTCTTACGAAACATCCTAAGAGAAGATATATCAGTATCTTGTTCTAGTTCTGATAGATATATATCAAAAGAACCACCAATAGTGCGTGGTACTTTATAAGGATGGTCTTCAAAATATGGCAATCTAAATTCTATATTATAATACCAACTAACAATTCCTTCTCTCCATTTTCTATCATCAAATTCAGCAGATATATGTCGTATAGGAACTAGAAATAATGGAAGATTCGGGACATCTGCTGGCAAGTTCAAAAACGAGTCGTGTGTGTTACATTGTAATTTGGCTGTTGCCTGTTTCACTAACTGGACAGACAAATTCCTTAGTATTGCACTCATTTCTCGGCCCTCATCTTGTTGAACTTAATTGATTTAACCATCTCAGCTAGGTTATTTAGTCCACTTGACATAAAGTTTAACCTAGTTGCCCGCTGTTCAGCGAACGTTTGTATTTGATGTAGCTTCTTGGCATACTCATTACCCTTAATAGCCTGCCATAGCTTTTCTTCTCGCCCATAGCCCTTTTGTTGCTGTACTTCTTCTGCCGTAGTAATATTGATTCTGCTTTTAGCCCAGCCAACCCTAGCTAGCTCACGATTCTGCGCCCGCTGAATATGAAAGGCAAACTGTGATAGGCGCATCGCAATATAGCCACAATCTTCCACAGATAGAGCCTCAATATCCTTACGGTCCATTGTAAGATATCTTTCTAGTTCTTCTGGCTCGCCCGGCCTATTAAATCCAGACACGCCAGTAACATTTTCGTATTCGTCAAGAACGCCGTCAATCTTTTCTAGTTCTTCCTTAGCTGTCATAGTTCCCAATCTTTATTATAAGGTAGTAGAATCAGTTCGATATTATTAAGGTCACACCACTCAGCCTTTTCTCTATCCCTTTTGCGCTGTTTAGCAAAACCCTCTGGGGTAACATGAAAGTGCTTATTGAACTTATAGTGTTGTTCACCTTGTACTTCAACAGCTATCTTAAGCATAGGAATGTAGAAATCCAAATAAGCAATCGAACTACCGCGAATAGGTATGGTGACTTCTTCCAAGATAGGAATGGTCGGATACTTATTCAACAGTAGTTCTCTAGCCTTCTCATGTAGTGATGACTTTGCGCGGTGGTCTTTACTAGATAGTCCAGATGGAGACCACTTAACTAACACCTTGTCTAGTGTGTAAACTTTCATTGTGTTGTTGCAATTCCAAGCATAGACCTAAGTTCGCCGTAAATCTTCTCAAATAGTTCTGGGTGTTCTACAAGGTGGTTACGAGCATTTTCTAAACCCTGTGCTTTAGTGCCATCTGGAAAAGTATACCATGAACCACCCTTTTCAATAAGTCCATAGTCTGCACCTAGGGCAACCAACTCAGCCTCTTTATCGAATCCATATCCATAGCGGAATAAGGACATTGCCTTGCCTGGTCCACCAATGGCAGAACACTCACACTTCCAATAGATTTCGTGGCCTATTTGTACGTCGCCAACAGACCATTCTTTCTTGTATAGGGCGTTCATCTTAACGTCTACGGCATACTGAATCTTAGTACCAGATGCCTCGGTGGTCTTTGGGGCCATAGGCCCACCGCCCTGATTAGCCATAACGTGGGTAATACCAATCACAATAGAATTGTTGACCGGAATCACGTTGCTAATACGCTTGCAAAAAGTAGCAAGTAACAGCGGAGTATCGTCTCTGAACCTATCTCGCATACTACCTTCGCGGCGAGCCTCAGTACAAAGCATAGAAAAGGAGTCGAAAATATGAACGGCGTTTGGCTTTTCATTGATAAGACGCTCGCCTATTTCGATAAAGTCTTCACCACTTAAGATATTGCCCTGTGAAGATTCAATTAGATTGAAGTGTGGCTTGCTTAACTTGAGACCCTTGATACCTTCTAGGTCTCTTTTCTTAAGGCGACCCTCGATATTATAGAAGTACACTTCGCGGCCACCGAATCGTTCCTCTTGGGCTCTGGCGGCTAATTGAAGGCTCCATGAGGTTTTGCCCAGCTTCATCTTGCCAGTTGCAATAACAAAGCTGCCCTCTGGAACACCACCGCCTAATAGAACGTCAACCGATGGGCAGACTGGAATAACCATACGTGGCCGATTGACAAGAGCGTTACCGTCAATCATACAATCAAGAAGGTCTTTCTTCTTTTTAGCCGGTTTTTCCTTGACTTCCTTTTCCTCTACTTCCAAACCTTCTTCGTCATCATACTCAACTACTTTCTTCTTCGCCATCGTCTAGTTCCCTCAGTTTGCTTAGAGTTGTCCGTTTAATCTGTTGTTGTCTAGGCTTCGCATTAATATCTGCGGGCTTAAGCTCAACAGCCAATTCACTGTTCTTCTTTATTATATCAAGTCTACGCTGTTCCTCTTGAATAATTCTGTCTAATTGCGGCGCTCTAAGAGAGAAAATATTGTAGGCCGCAGACGACTGTAGTGCCCTTATGATAGCCGCAGCCTCATACTTTTTCAAGAGTGAGTTGGCGCTCCCGATTTGTTGTCTATAAAAGGCGTTCCATTTTGGCAAATTCCAAAACTTAACGGGAAGGTCTTTCCCGTCAATTCTGGCCTTCTTTTCGCAAATTAGCTCCGTTATGTATTGTCCTGCGCTTACTAGTTTATCTGGTGAATATCGTGATTGGTATTTTACCTTACTCAATCCTGTCTTCCTTAATGTTATAGATAGCACCCTTAGAAGTTCTACTACGACTAGCTACTTGGTCGCGCACTGAGTCGGCATAACCAGAAGATTCACCAGTCATCATAGCAACACCCTTATTTTTCTTCTGCATGGTTGTTGTAACCATAAGGTCTTTACCGCGAGTGTTATTAACCGCCTTCTTAGTCTCTTCTGCTACCTCGACCTTGTTTTCTTCCAGCTTCTCTACTGTCTTGACTAGAGACTCTACATACTTTTGTACTACTGGAATAGGCTTTTTGATAGTCTTAGCTAAGACTTCTATTTCAACTACACCTGCTGAAAGCAAGCCCTGAATAGCATATTTTTCAATGTTGGTTAGTTTGCTCATTATTCTTCCCTCTGTGCGTTTGTTAGATAGGCTGTATTACGAGTTTCAAGGTATCTCAAATATAGGTCGAATACCTTCTGTGTGGTTTTTGACAATTCATAGCGCTGTCTAAATCCATCCTTATGACGATAGCGACGTTCTTCGTTTTCAATCAAATCATCATATGGATTATACAGACGATGGCTTGGTCCTCTCATTACCCAATAGGTAATATTTTCGCCTAGACGTACTGCCTTAAGAAATACGTCGGGGTTCTTTTCTTCCACTTCCTGCCCATCCTTAGTGAATGCTACACACTCTCGGTCGTCTGGTGCTATCTTAGCAGGACCACCACCCTTAGCTTTTGCCATAGAGTTTGCTAATTCTTCTCTGCTTATTCGTGTCATTATCGTCTCCATAGTAAAAGTTTACGTATCTTATTTTTGAATTTCTGCCATCTAGTTGGCTTGTTATTTTCTTCAATTTTTCGCTTAACATTAAGTAGGGTCTGTAGACTCATACAGAACTCTTCCCATAAATTAAGTTGTGGCAGCTCAAATGTTGTTGTTGGGCGCGGTTCCTCTGCCAATATACCAAAACAGTCTTTAATAGCTGGTGCTGGTATGAATCTACCCTTGGCATCACGATAGACCTTCTTTTCACCACCAATTGCGTCAAGTTCTTTTTCGTTAAACTTCATATCTAAGAACTTATTAGGACGATTTAATGCGCGTTGTGCAATATGGTTTGGTGTAGCACCGCCCAGAGTTGGCTCCATAGTATAGATATCTTCTATAGTAACACCATTATTGTCTACGTGTTGATTCTTAATATATGGCCAACTAACCTCTTTAATTAGTTTATCGTCATAAAAATATTGGTGTATTACCCTATCTTCTTCGATTTTGACAATTGGTTTTGGCGGTTGTGGTAGGAGCTTCTTTTTCTTACTCATGTCCAGTATTCCCTTTCTTTTGGTCTTTCGACCCACTCCATGCCATTCGGAAGCTTTGGCCTATCTTCTATACTACGGCGGAATGGGGCGTGGTCTCTTTCTTTGATTGCGGCTTTCTCATCCTCACTCATCTTAGATGCGTTTTTATCGGCCAATGCACCTAGGGTTTTGGGCGTAGAATCAGCCACACCAACTAATGTTGAAGCATCAGCCATGATATTACGTTCGCAGACCTTGCGACATTTTTTGGTTGGACATTTTACTTTAGGTTGGTAGTTCGCAATCGAACTGACTATGGTGAATGCACCATGTGTTGGGCATTCGTAACTATATGCGGGCATTATAATTATACACCAATTTCGACTAAGTTCTTGTAAAAATCAGGTATATATGGCACCCATTCCTTTGGAATAGGCTTAAATATACTGAAACCGCTGATTGTCATTGCATTTGCTGGTATGATTGGCTGCTTAATCAACTTCATACCGGCTTGCTTAGGTGTACGACCACCCTTAGCCCTATTACATGGATAGCAGCAAGAAACAATGTTTTCCCAGTGTGTAGGAGTACCATTCTTGGTCTGGTCCCACTGTGAACGAGGAATCACATGGTCGAATGTTAGTTCGTGCCACTTACACTTCTTACCACAGTACATACATGTGAATTTGTCTCTAATCCATACATTCTTTCTAGAGAATGGGGCATTCTTCTTCTTCTTAACATACTTAGCTAGCACCATTACAGATGGTAGTGGGTACTTCTGACCACTAGAATCCTTAATGAATTCTGGGTAGAACTCAATAGGATAAGCACCCTCTTTAGGGTCGTCATAGTTCATTACCATTAGGCCAATGGCTTTAGTCCAGTCTACTACAGAGTGGGCATTATAGTCATTGTTTAGAATTAGTGTTCTTTTGTTTACGGGAGTCATACCAAATCCTTGTCAAAGAAATAGGCTTACAAATACCAAAATAAATTACACAGTGGAAGAAATCCTCTATGTAGTACACAAGTTTAGACCACATTTTTAGTTCTACGTTCGTATAGCTTAATGAACACTATAGTACCCACAACCGCCAAGCCAATACCAGATAGAGCGAACATTGTATCACTAATATCCAAAACATAATTGAAGGTTGCTCCTATCATGGTGCCGACTACTGCGGCGGTGTATGGTTTTAGTTTAGTTGGGTTTTCATCAGTATAGACATATTTAACGATATAAGACACTATAACTATATATAGTATCCAAGCAACTATGTTAATAATGCTAACTAGTGCGGTTAGGAAGGTGAAGATGGAATAAAGGATGGCTACCATGAATTTTGTGGACCAATAGCTTTTCTTAAGTAGTATTTAGCACGCTGACGAGCATCTCTTATCCCAATCCTTTTCAGCTTATTTACTTCCTTAACAGTGTCTCGGTCACAAACATAATCACGTAATCTAGACCATGAACCACCAAGAGCGAAATCTATCAATTCTTCTCTAGCTGATGTATTTTGGTCAAATACTTGCCAATTAATCCTACACGACGCAGGCCCCACCGGCGCACGCTGCTTCTTGTACAAGCGTTGTTTCATCTGCTTTTTCCTCTAGTTTCGTGAAATCTACGGGCGAATAGTTCTCTAGCAAGTAATTATAACGTGTCCAGTCGTCCTCGTCAAGTACTTTCTCGAAAGGGGCCTGAGCGTATATCTTATCACCTTCATAGGCCAACATAGAAACAGCAGAGAAATAGGCCCTATTAGTATAGATATGTTCGACTACATCAGTCCATTCATCATCTTTGACTATAACTGTACAGCTTACATTATTGGTCACATCTTTAGTGTTATTTCTACCGCCTGGTATAACCCAATTTTGCTGTAGCTTTAGAATCATATTTAGGTGTTCTATAGCAGTTAGGTCATCTTTAATCACGGTGGTTTTAGGTACTGCAATAGGAAAGGTAATCACATCGTCTGTGCCATTAGCACTCCACTTTGATTCTTCACACATATGACTATTATATGCCTTGAAGAACTCATAGATTGGGTCGCCCTTAGTAACTTGGATACGCTTGAAGAACCAATATGCGTGTGCCCCATGTGCCCCAGGCTCGTTAACACCAATAGCTAGGCTACCAGTGCCTTCTGGCTTAATAGCGCTGATACGTGCTGCTGGCTTAATACCTAGTCTATCGGCCCAATCCTTATTGATAGCAATAGCAGAGTTGATGCCACGACCCAATACCTTTTCGTCTAATAGTAGTTCTTTCGAGCCTAGGATGCCTGTTATAGACATACCCAATAGAGCTTCCTGCTCTGTTAGCTTCTTTGCCACCTTAGATAGATACGGGAAGTTAGTATAACCTGCCTGTAACGTACCAATAATAGCAGTCGCTCGCACACACTCAATAAAGTCATCAACCGTCTTGACCTTATTACCATTAATGGTTGTTAGATTACAGAACTGTGTACCACATTCACCATCTTCCGTTACTGGTATAAATCCAATTTCATAGCAGGGATTGTATATCGTATCAGTATTGTTTGCCCATACAAATCCAGGTTCGCCAAATTGGCGTGTGCGACGAATGATATCCTGGAATTCTTCTTTGGTCGTTTTGTTACGAATCAAAAGCACGCTATTATTAGAGCGGGCTCTCTGTGGTTGGATATAGTACCAACTGATAATCTTTTCTTCTTTAAGCTGTTTGTATGTGTAGTCATCTGATGCGTCTAGTACAACATCATGGAAATGACCCTTTACCCAAACACGAATATGTCGCTGACCTGTTTCTTCATCAACAGACTCACGCATCTTATCTACTTTGAAGTAAGTCTTTGCGTTCATCATCTCTTCGTCGTCATGGTCAAACACCACTGACGAAGCAGTACGGCGAACACCACCACTAAGAACAGCATCGGCAAAGTACATCAATATATCATAAGCATGAATAGGGCGTATTGTTTTAACGCCATCTTCTTCAATTAGTCTGTCTAGCAGCTTCTTGATTCTATCATGCGCGGCCTTAAGTGGTTTATAGCCCGGCGCTCTACCGCCACCAGTCTTTAGGGCTGTTCCCTTGCGACGAATCTTGGAATAATCAAAAATAATCTTGCGCCCAGAGTAGGCGTTATTTTTAAAGTAGCACATTAGAAGTGCTTCGAGAGAGTCTGCCCAGCCTTCAATCGTATCTTCTACTAGGTACGCAATAACAGAGCCAGTCTTATCATACTCGTCCACTAGATTAGGAAGGCGACCAAGATACTTCTTTGTAAGGCCGAGGCCAGTGCCACAACCACACAACATTAAGTAGGCCACTTCGGCAAAAGCACGAATAGAATCTACGTGCCGTACTGAACAGTTGTAACCTCTTGCTTCATGAGCAAGTTGAGCCTTACCACCAAATTGCATTGAGCGCATTGATGGCAAGACTCTTTTATCTCGCACTAGCTCGAACGCCCATTCAATCTGGGCCTTGCTCTCAACATCTAAGAAGCTATATTTTTGCAGGTGCATATCTCGCACCCGATTAACGGCCTCATTCCAAGTTTCTCGTCTCTTAAGTTCTGGTATCCAACGTGCATACTTTGACACAAAAATAAAGTCTTGGAGCCCTTGGCTCACTAACTGCTGCTTTTCACTTACTGTCATTTTTTCGCTTATTCCATGCTTCTTGTTCTTCTGGTGTAATTACTCTGTCCGATGTGTCAGTATAAGTCTGCACCTTTCCATCCTCTTTAACTACCTTAGCAGTATTAACATCAGCCTTTGGCTTCTTCTTCTTTGGCTTACCCCTATTGCGCTCCCAAGCATCGGCAATATTACTTGCTCTATCTGATATAAAGCTCTTTCTACCAGTAACATTGCCCTTAGAGTCCCTAGTGCAAAGCACTAGTTCAAATGGCTGGTTATGTTCGTGCTTGATAAACAAGTCTTCTTTTGGTTTGGTCATAATACGTTCCTTAAAAATCTCCTAGGAATAAAAAAGCCGCACAGAGAGTACGGCTGTAGTGTTTTAAGCGACACTATGTAGTTTTGTTTAGATACAAGTATGTAAAAGTGTTTAAGTATTGTTACTTGGTACTAAATCTAATTGTAAGGCCGAGAAAATGTCGCTTCAACAGGCGTTGCTAGTGCAACCGTTTAATTTAAGTCTCGGTACATTATAATACACCATTCTTGATTTCTTCGCCTAATTCTACTAACCATTTTAGTGAAGGTTTCACCACAAAAACTTCGAGCGCGCCACATTTCGATTTCTTACTCTTTTCAATGACATAGTTTACTACCTTATCGGCTCGCTCGTCCAACATGACAGATGTGCGGTCTAAGCAGTATACTTTGCGTATGCCATTTTGGTAAAGGTGAATAAGACACGGCGCACAACACTTACCATCAACATAGGCGATACCGCCGACTGGCTTGTGCTGACAATTAGTAACAGCATTGACTTCGCTATGAATAGCTAGGTCATACTTATTGGGGGCTTGCTCAAGAGACGTTTCGCGGTGAGTTGGCATCTCACTATCTGGAAATCCCTCTGGGGGGCCGTTATAGCCTAGGCCAAGAATCTTGTGGTTGTGGTCAGTAATAACCGTACCATGCTTTGTAGAGTCCTTGGACTTCTTTCCAACCACTAATGCTAGGCCGATATAGAACTCAATCCACGAAAGGTTGTCCGACATTCTTTTTCATCCTTTTCTTTACACAATCACAATAGTCCGCTGTTTGTAGATGGGGCTCGGCATTGCGGAATCCCCACTTAAATTTGGGGACTTCCACAATCCGGTAACCACGACCTAAACACTTTTTACAGCCCTTCTTAACGTATTGAACGATGATTTCCATCGAAAGTTCATCTGAGTTATTCATTCGTCTGGTCCTAATAGTCTATCTAGTTCTTCATTAAATACTTTACGGCTTTCTGGATTATTCATCATTCTGTTTATTAGCTTTTCAGCATATGGATTTTTGGGCCTATTTTTCAAATCCTCTTCCCACTCTTGCATAAATTTCAAATGCCTATCCCATTTAGCCCTATCTTCGCCAGACGAATTTTTATACGCCTCTGCGAAAGTATCTATCGTTTGTTGTAGATATTTCCTCATATTTTCTCCAACTCGTTTTGCCAGACGACCGCCGCGTAGTTATTATAGTCTGCGAGGGCCTGTCTGACAACGGGGTTTGCACAGCCAGTTCTAGTTTTCCAAAATACTTCTAGTTTACGCACTATAGCATTTGTATCGTTTGGGTCAACCTTAGTAAAGCTAGGCATCCATTCTACATCATGAGATACTACTATAGGCACACCAGCATAAACAAAGTCAGCCGTTACAATATTGAATGACTCAGTGAAAGAGACCTGCATACCAAGGTCCATTCTAGGAACTAGCTCGGTAAGAAACTCTCTATGAGAATACCAGTCATGCTCGACTAGTTCGTGTGGTGTGCTATTGAACAGGCCGCGAATATTACGCTCTACGTTGTTTCCTAGCTGCTCTAGCCGCGTTCCATTAATATGAAAGTGTATAACTCGCTTGATTTTATCCCCGAATAAAATAGCGGCGATTGCTTGCTGAAACTGATTCTTAAGTGGACGAATAGCACCAAAACATCCAATGTTTACTGGTCGATAACCATCATCTTCTAGTGGTTTATGGAAAGGAGGAAATAGTGGATGGTAGATGTTTGGCAGATAAATAGAATCAAGTCTCATAACAGCATTAATATCGGTATTAAACTGTTCATTATTGCAGGAGATAATTAGGTTATTATAGATATCATTAATATGATTATAACCCATTATCCATTCCATAGCTATGCCTTCCATCGCTAGGAATGCTGCTTTGCTATGAATACGAACAATCCAGCGGCGACCTGCGTGTATTCTTAATAGCTCGGCCAGCTTAACAGGCGTTACCCATAAAGCCTCTAGAATAACTATGTCGGCCTTAAACTGTGTAACTTCTTTGTCTATTTGATTAGCATCGTCAACTTGAACAATGCCAACATCATAGCCAAGAGTCTTTAGTTTATTTACGACGAACTGGGCGGAATTAGATAGACCAAAACTACCTTGAGAGTAAGTTTTAACCTTAGCACTCTTCCGTAAGATAAATAGAATCCGTTTCATTCTTACTCTTGGTTAATAGGCTGCCAGTATGGCGTGTTCTCCCCATCGTTTTCTTCTGTGATGCGCATTTCTTCGTTGCCTTTAGTAAAGACAAGTACTACATTCTCACCAGTTGCATCAACCTGCATATCATCTGCATCTACAATAGCTACAGTGCGACCATTCTTTTTAACTGTATACATAATGACTCCCTTTATTCAACTGTGTCAACAAGCTCTTGTAGAGCATATTCTTCTATTTCGACGCCGCGTTCCATAATGGCGTCTACTACTTGAGCGCCATATTTCTTGTATTTTACCAAGCCGATTTCAGCGGCTACTATTTTAGAGATTCTGTTGCGAGCAATGGCGTTGCCTAACATACCTTTGAATTCGGGCGCTCTTTTGCCACTACAGCTATTTAATAGGCGAAGGATGCTAACTATAATAGAAATAATCATTAGAATAACAATGATGCTTCCACAATTCTCGTCTAGCTTACTATGGATAGCTTGGGCTTCTTCGTTGTATCTAGCTTCTAATCTTTTATCCATTGGTCTAACCAACCTTTCGTTTGAGCATAGTGTAATCCTACTAGAGTTACAGTCGCTCCTACGACACCCATAATTAGCCCTGCCGTGCCAAACTGGCCACCGTGCAGAATAAGTTCTAGTGCGCCACCTACATAAGAACCAGCAGCACCAAGCAGAATAGTATATAGACCACCAATATCGTTTAGCTTACTAGTTGGATATATGAATCCAAAAACTATCTTTGCTATAACACCAACAATCAAACCATAGAGAGCCCACATTAGAATTGAGAACATACTGTCTTACCTCTCGAATTTTTCGTTTTCTTCTCTTACCTTCGCCGCCCACTGACTTAATTCTGTATAATAATCGCGCTTCTTACTTTGCCCATATTTATAAGCATCATGTAGATGAATAGAAAAATGGTCTACGTCAGCCCAAACTAACACTCCATTGTCTGACAGGTGTTCTAAGAGCCTTTTTTTATTAGCTAGTTCTTCTTCGGTAGGCACCTTAGACTTATCATAATTATCAACCCACTTAAATTCGTGCATCTTATCTCCCACAACTTGAACATGATTCGCCGTCAAACCCATCACCATAGAAACGCTGTGGAGCAAACGACTCGAATGAATAGGCTGGTCTACCTTCTCCATAACGCATGAAGCTCTTGGAGCCCCAATTTGGACCTAGGCCACCGCCGAAGTCTTGATTATTATAGTCACAAGAACCAGATTCGCAAGAGTCTGCCTTAAGCTCTTTTTGCTTATATTCTAGTAGTTCTGCCAATCTCTTATTAGTACGCTCCATATAGTCAGCATAGTCTTTGACAAACTTTCTATATGATTCCTTATCTATAAGAGTTAGTTTCTTATCTAGGTTCATACGAGCATGTAAAGCCTTTTTACGATAAAAGGCAAAGGTATCATTGTCTGGAAGTGGTAGTAATACCTTTTCTAGCTCTTGAACAGCCACTAAAGTACCAACATAGTCTTTAGCAGCATACTTAGCGCGAGCATTGTCAACCAAACTATCTAGATGTGCAATTACAGCATCATCAACCGGAGGTTGTGCTTTTGAAAAACTATAATCTGGTGGAGCGTAGAAGTGACAACCATTCTCGTCACAAATCTTGACTGGTTCTCCACCATTGGCTTCTACCAAACACTGACCAGGATATTCACATGTACATCCCTTGCCACACTCACAGTGAGGGCAACACTGTTTCTTACTAAATAGGTCATCTTTAGGAGCTTCACAATGAGGACATGGAGACCTATGACCATCGCCGTGGGTAATAAAGCCAGTACCATCGCAATACTTACAATCTTTGCGTGGTGGTTTTGGACCCGGTGTTGGACTTGGGTTTGGATTTGATTCGTCTGGCGACATTACTCCACCAGTAAGTGCGACGGCAGCAGTAGCAGTTTGGGGGTCTCCACCAGCGGGACCGCTCGTAAATAGACTGCCACCCTTTACAAAGAAGAAGGCACCACCTATCACAGCTAACAATACTAATACTTTACCGTTCATAACTCCCACCCTTTGATAAATTCTCTCTACCCCATAATGGTTGTAGATTAGTGTAATGAAAACACTCTTTTTGTTGTTCAGAACTAACTAGGTCAAAACTACAGCATGGCCTAATATGGTCTATATGCCACTTTCCATAGTTATCCCAAGACATCCCTGTTGTAAACTTACTCTCTAGGTGTTGTTTCAACTTTTGAATTGAACACCCAATCAGTTCCATCGTCGATGCAGACTTGTTATATCCGCGAACCGCCAAGTAAATTCTACACCTCAGATTCTTTTTTAACGCATGGTTCTTATCTGTCGCCCGGCGATTCTTTTCTTCTAAAGACAGACGCTCTTTATGCTTAGTTCGATATGTCTGTCTATAATCTTTTTGTGTTAATGTTGTTGTTTTAGGCCGTATCCTTTTATACACTATTGGAACATTATTCTTGTGTAATATTTCTAAAACAGTGCTTTTATCACAACCTATTTTCTTAGCTATTTTAAGACTAGATAATCCACTATTATATAGCTCTATTATTTCTTGTATTGGCAGAACACCCTGTTTTCTAACACCATGCTTACGCAATATTTGTTCTATTGGATGGGTACTACAACCATACTCTGAAGCCAATTCTTTAACTAGGCTTCCATTTTTATATTCAATACAAATTTGTTCTTCTGGCAACTCAAGCTTTGGTGGCATTATAAATACTCACTACTCCCATAACACGGTAATTCTGTGGGCGGAAATCCAACTATACTACTATATGCAAAACTACTACCAGCCTTAATCATTCTTTCAGCTACATCAGCATGAATTAAGAATGAACCATCTGGGATTGGACCCCATTCTGGATGACCACCAGCATTCCAAGCACCCCAGCTATTTTGAATTAGAAAACCAATTTCACTACCGCTATCATCACAACCAATCCACGACATACTATGAGACCACGAACCCTGTGGTTTAGCATATCCTTTTTCATCTCTAGTAGAACTAAATCCTTGATTAGAACATACGTTAATAGCATAACCATTTGCTAAAGCATCTCTAGCTTCTTCTAGCGAACGAATTAACGTAACTGTTCTTACTGGATGTTGGCTTGCAATCTCTGTTAATTCTTTAGGAGTACCACTACGACCACCCCATCCAGCGCCCAAATTTCCGTTGTATACGGATAGGTCATATTGACCGTACTTTGCCCTTACTAGTACACCACCCTTGTTCTTAAGCCATTCACTAGCGCCCTCACAACTCATACCCTGCCCACCATGACCTCTATCACCATAGATGGCTTCTGTTGCTCCATGACCAACATATGATTCTAAGGTTCTGCCAACGTCGATTTGAACAGCGCGAGATACGTCTGCCGTATTTCTACCACCATGACTAACACAGTCGCCCGTTACCTGTTTTTCAGTGAACGGAGGCATCTCTGTATATACTCTATAAATACTCTTATAAGGAGTACTTAGCTTTCCCTCACCACTTCCAAATAGCTGTAAACCAGCAGTAGAAAAGTATGGTTCATCCAATGAAGCAAGAAATCGTTCCATTGCTTCTGGGTCACAGTAAGCACCAACTAGACCATTACTATATGCATCTAATAGTTCTTGTGATGACTTGAATTTCTTATTAGCCATTTAGTTTCTCGCTGCCCACGAAAGTCCGTTTAAAACTGCCACAGCATCTTTTCTTACGCCAGCGTCTAGTGACCTAGACTGATTGCCAACTACATCCATAATTGCCTTATCAACTGCATCTGCTAGTCCTGGATACTTACCCTTAATATTTAGAGCCATTAGCTTACCAGCCATTCCATGTGCAGCACGTATATCTGCTGTAGACTTAATAACTCCCTGTGCGTCGTCAAGACCTATTAGGCGGGCTTCTTCTCTCCAAAGTCTAGCTAGTGATAGTTTTTCTTCTGGTGTTGCAGTCTTAAGTATTGTTTTTACTGGTTCAACGGCTGCGGCAACCTTACTATCTGTTGGTTGGTCTGGGAATACCTCTCCCACAGATGATACTCCACCTAAATTGGGAACAAACTGCCCAAGCTTATCGCCAAATACAACAAATACTACTGCTGCGAATACAAGTAACGGTACTAGATTTTTCATTTTTAAGTCCTTTTAGTAACATTTGGATTAAGGAGCTTCCATATCTCGTCAAGCTCTTGAACTGCATCTGTTAGATTAGCAGCAATTAATTTGTTACGAAACTCTTCCCACTTCTCGACAACTTCAACTGTGCTTGGTACATCGTTAGTTCTTACTACACTTGGTACATTACTTTTGGCTTTATTGAAAAGACCCTTAAGGAAACCAAATAGGTCGCCGCCGCTCTCTTCTTTAAGCCAATAGTGCCACACTAAATAGCCACCACCAGCTAATAGCGCTAATAACTGAATTGTTGATAGACCTTGTAAGAATTCCATATTTATCCCTCTTTCTTTGGTGGAAATACACCAGTATCATGAAACGTTTTAACTAGTGCGTCAATACTACCATCTGCCACTGCCATTAAGAATACTTTAATATACTTATCTAAGTACATCTCTATCCAAACTGGCACACCAGGTATTGTAATCAAAGTACACACTATATCTACTATTTGTTCAACCGTTGCCATTGCTTTGGCCTTTTTCTCTGGCCCAGCTAATGACTTACCTATATGTTTCTCTATTAATAGAACTACTTGAGCTGCCGCTCCCTGTATGATTTTCCAACCGTCTTGTAGGCGTAGATTACGAGTCGCGCTACTTAGTTGGCTTTTTAGTTTTTCGCACAGGCTTCGTGCTTCTAGTTCTAGGTTTTCTACGCTCATTTTTTGGCTTCTCTGGAAGTTTAGTGTCTGGTTCTTCTTCTTTTTTCTCTAGTTTCTTTTCACGGTTCTTGCCGTACCAATAACTAGCACCAACCGTACCTATTAGGCTGATAGACTGGATTACATGGTGTGTTACAGCAGTCATCTTATTTTCTTCATCAGGAGACAAAACCCCTGTTAATACAAGACCACTAACAACGAAGGTTCCAAGAGTGAACCAGAATCCACCCGATTTATAGTGTGGTGAGTTGCCGCGACCACTACTTGTCGTTGTGGTGCTAGAATTTCTGAAAGGTAATCCCATATACGTATTATACACCCCTGTATGAAATAAAAAACGGAGTGCGCGCTATTTCTAACACACACTCCGTTATAGTTAAAAACATCAAATGGGGCCTTAGCTACCCATTGTGCGTGCTTTGTAAACATCCTTGATTGGGTCTAGCTTACCAGTCTTGTATACCAACTGACCAGGTATAGCAATGGTTGGACGAGATGCAATGTCCTGCGTGCCTTGGCTAGCAGGGCTGGTTGCAGTGCTGTTCTGACCATATTCGGTTGTTTCATTACTTGTAACCAATGTATAGGTTGGCAAGTTAGAACCTGGTACATCAATGGTTGCTCCACCAGCTTCCCATGTAAAGCTTGAAAGGAATGATGTTCTCCAGCTTTCAATTCTATGGATGCTTCTACGATGGCCATAGTCAGATGCACCAAACTTTAGGGTTGTGTTAGCAACACCAGCTAGTTCGGTTGTGACACGACGCATTACGTATTCACCAGCGGTCATTGTAGCAAAAGAACCGGCACTAACTGCCTTATCAACTAGCTTACGATTACCAGCTAGGGCGCTTGAGTTATAGACGATTGGACCAGTAACAGCCACATTTTCTGCGATTGCCTTGCTTGTCCATCTTGAGCTAACGATTGTACCACCACGACGAACAATACCACCGTCATTATCAGCAGAACCGGCAGTGCCGCCCTGAGTAAGACCAGTCCAAGTACCAGCTACGTCTGTGCCGTCAACCTGCTTTACGTTACGATTGTAATATGTAGTCATTCTTATAAAACCCTAATAAGGATTTTCTTTCCATTAGTCCTAAAGTATTGGTTCCGAGTCGTATTATTATACACCAAATAATGTGTCAAATAAAGAAATGCTCGAAAATCTTAGCCCAAACACCTTAGATTCTTTGACTATGGCTAGCTGCTTTTTGTTTATTATTACTCCATTTGTAATCACATTGACACTAGCCTTTTGGGTTAGCTCAACAGATGTTAACAAATTGTCTTCCCATGAGTCTAAATGACTACCAGTAGAAGGAATAACGTATTCAATACCTATCTCACGAATGCTATTGACCAAATTGATTAGGCGGTCGGGCTCAAATAGCCTATATTCCAACATAACCCTAAGCAATATGTTATGTTCTTCACAAAGATTATAGATAGCCTCGATATCCTCGAAGAACTTTCCACTTTTGCTGTTGAAATAGAGGCCGGTGTTGGCAACTAGGTCTATAGTGGTCGCGCCCTTACGAATGGCTGAGAGGGTGGCATGAGAGCGAACCGCTAGGTCCGAGGCACCATATGGATAGTCAATTAGACAGGAAAGGTCCATACCTTCCACAATAAAGTCTTTGGTGCTAAGCAGAAAATTGGGTAGAAGGGCAATACCATTAACGTTTTTCTGTATTCCCTTAAAGAGAGCCTCTCTCACCTCATTGTCGTTAGTAGTACGACTATGGCAGGATATGTCTATATACATTTATTCCACTTTTTCAGGATGCGTTCATGGTGTTTGCGGAATACATTGCCGTGCCATATATCTGCCCCATGAGGTTCTTCAAACTGTAGAACATGGGCATATTCATGCAATAGTGTGTCTATCTGGTCAGTTTCCTTATCCGCCTTATTAATATAGAGTGTATATTGCTTTCTACCCTCCTCGTCTTGTTCATGGCGACAATATCCATGATAGTGTTCTTCTTCCTTGTGTGGTACACCATCAAACTTAGACCATTTAACAATTGTATTCATAGATACAAGCTTGATAAATAGCTTCTTTTTGGCCGGGAAGTTTTTGCGCAACCAGCGCTTACACTTGTGGAAGTTTTTTGTCATTAGAAAGTTTTGCCTCTTTGACTATGGCCTTCCTAATATTACGTAATACAACACCTTCCTTAAATAGCTTCCCAACACCAACACGAAATCTATATGGAGATAGCGGATTAAATGTTTCTACTCCAGCCGTATTGACAATCGCACTTTGTACCTTGCGAGATATTACCACATTTGAGTGTCCAGTCCAGAAATTGAACACTTTACTTGGTTGCGAGTACTCAGGTACAGACATTGGGCCAAAACTGGTAATAATAAACGGTACTGGTTTTTTAGGAGCTATTTCATCTACTGTTGGCCCCTGGTCCTCTATATCTAAATCTTCATCTATAATAGTGTCTGGGTCTACCATAGCATCGTTCATATGTGGAACTGGAGCTTCCTCGTCGAAGAATGGGTCTCTCCACTTTTCAAATAGAACGATTGTTTTCATATTTATCATTGCCTGTTTCCATCTTGGAGGGGTCAATCTATAGTATAATACACCGTACTATATCTAGTCAATTTAGACTATTGGTACGGTATCCCGAACAATTTTTGGTGTATAATAATACATATTGTTAACTAAGGAGAATGTCATATAATGCAAGCCGGTATCTATAAAATAGAGAATGTATGTAATGGCCATATCTATATTGGTAGCTCTAAAGACATAGAGGCTAGATGGCATAGACATAAGTTAGACCTTATGGCCAATCGTCATCATAATCCTTATCTACAAAGAGCGTGGAACAAATATGGAGATAATGCTTTTGTATTTATTGTTTTAGAACATTTAAACGATGTCTCCTTATTATATGAATATGAACAAATATGGATAGACAAACTATCTCCACAATATAACATAGGTTCTGTTGGTGGAGGCGACTGTATTTCTAACCATCCTAATTATGAACAAATTTGTCAGCAACAGTCTAACATACAAAAAACCAAAATCAACAAGCTCTCTGATAAAGAACGTGCTGCTAAATATGGTCGTCTAGGTAATAAAAACCCAAATTGGAAAGGTGGTAAAAGTTTGTTCACATGTCCTTGTTGTATGAGAATAATTAAAAGAACAAATGATAATCAAAAGAGCTGTAAACAATGTATGCCATCTTTAAGTGGAAAACAAAACCCATTTTATGGCAAAAAACATTCAGTAGACACAAAAAACAAAATCGGTGTTGCAAACAAAGGTCGTAAACCAACTAACTCTAGGTCTATTAGAATAAACAATGTTTTATATACATCTTATGCTGATGCCGCCAAAGCAATCGGCTGTTCTAGTTCTATGATATCATGGAGAGTTAAAAAGGGTATCTATACAGCCAACGGTCCTAATTGGATTGACTCATGATATTTATAGTTAATTAGCTCAAAATTCTGATGGGTCCAATCGAATATGTCTGTTCCGCCAGTTATCTCTATCTGAGGCAAATCATATGGTGTTCTAGATAATAGAATCTTACTTGGTTCTATGTCTTGTATATAGATGTGACAATCTAAAAACAAAGCAGATAATACGCCGGTTTTAAAACCATAAAAATGACACAATAGTTTTTGTAATAATGCCATGCTAGCTATATCACAACTTCCGCCTCTTTGAAAATCTACAGAACGCTGAAACCAGCTTAGATTGAGTTGTCCATCTATGACAGTGACCCCCCAACATACGGTGCATGGTGGTAGGGCCATTCTGTCTAATTGTGGCGGATTCCAGTACGACACAATCATGCGGCGGTCATTAGGATTCTCTTTGAGCTTTCTAACCACATCGGCTAGTTGGTCAATACCCTCAAGTGGGCCATTGTCGTCTTCATCATAACATAGGCCAAAATGTCTCATCTGATAAGAGTAACCAAGTGGCCCAAGGTCGTCTAGCTCTTTAGCCAAATCTGTTCTAGACTTACCATCTTTTGGGTGCCACTTACCATCTCTACCAAAGATACCGCCACTCGAATATGCAAGTTCGACCTCTCTACCATTTGCCCAATTGTCCCAAAATCTACAGCCGCGCTCTTGATACCACTTCTTGCTTGTGATACCCTTAATAAAACCTTCTAGCTCTACAGCAATAGACTTAATTGGCATTCTACGACTAGTAATAAGAGGGAATCCATCTTCTGGGTTATGCTCCCAATATACACTTGGTACGGCCAGTGTTTTACCAGCTCTAGTATCCTTGTCTTTTCCATTCTTAAGTACTCTCTCTACTATATCTTGATATGATTTCATTGAGTCGCTGTCCTGAATACGTCTGTTGCCTTGACCACTGGTTCATCTTTATATTCCTCAAGTTCTCTGAATATTTTACTAACCATATGCGCATGTTGAACGTCTAGTGTCGCATATTGCAATAGAATCTCATAAAGTGTCGTTTCTAACTTGCCAGTATTCAACCTATTTACTAGGTCTGCACTGACTTTAGCTACCATATCTGTATCATCTTTCCAAGTGAAGAACACAACTAGTGTCCCGTCTTGTTTTACACACACACTGAGTGATGTAATATACTCCTCTACCTTACTTGTTTCTTCCTCTTCCTCAACATCAAGAGGTCGAACTACAGATTCCTCTACTTCGCTTTGCTTGTTGAAAAAGTTAAACATTTTTGATATCCAATAGTGTAAGTAATACTTTATTAACATCTTTTTTACTCAATTCGTCGATTCGTGTAAATACAGAAGGAAGTATGTCGTCCGACTTAAACAATAATATGGTGGCGTTACCGTCACCAGCTCCGTGTATTATACGCAGCGGCTTGTTTTTGTCAACATACTCTCGTAGCTTTTCGGTTTTAGCTATCCAAAATTCTTGGCCCACCATCACAGCCCATAAGTCTGCTTTAGTGGCTGATAACCCACTGTCCTTTAATGACTTAGGATTAAATATCTCAACAGCTATATTACCACTCTTTATTGCGTACCTATCGTTTTTTACCTCTACTGTGAAGTCTGTTAGTTTTACACTACTAGCTTCTAAGTCCCAAAACTTTCTAGTCTTTGGGTCTATATTTTTAGCACCTATCAAACCAGCATCTCTAAAAATGGCTAAAAGGCGCTGTTCCGCCTCGTCGCCATCACGCATATCTTTTTGAATACTCATACAGTCTGTGCTATCTCCTGTAGTTTAGACATGCCCTTTTTGATTATCTGCTCAACACGCTGGTTGCTAATAGAATTCTCTTTAGCTATAACAGACAGTGTTTTACCATCTAAGTAGTGGCCACGTATAAAGGCAGATTCTCTTGGCGTTATAACACCACAATCTAATAGGGCGTTCAAATCTTCCGTTTGCTCACTAATCTCTAGTGTGTCTGGCAATTCATCTGATGCCAGTACATTAGAGTATTCGAGCGACGAATATTTAGATGGGTTTGAATGTATAGAAAAAACTACCGGCTTGTTTGCCTTACTACGTTTTTTGTACCTTTTAATCTCCCATCTAGCACAGTTGATACGATATGTAGCCTGCGTACTATGTTTAGAGCGAGAAGCATCCCATCGACAGTCGCCCATCATAATAGCTGTCATAATGTTTGACATAGCTTCTTCGCTACCTAGAATCTCTTTGGTATATTTACCACCATATTGCTTTACAGTTATCTCTGCTATCTTTCTATATTCTGTCAAGCTCCCCATATTATCTTTGTTATACTTAAACTTAGAACGCCTATTACTAATTCCTACTAAATCAATGGGCATGTGCTACCTTTCTAATCTCTGATGATGAAATACCAGTGTCGGAATAAACTGATTCTGGGACCAATGTATATAGTAGTTTGTCTACATGATGTATATATCCATTGCTAGTTTTACGGTCAAAAACCACAAAATGCATATTGTTTTTTAGCATGTCCTCTTGGTTATAGTGTCTCCCAACATATTTAAGGTCAAAAATTCTATCAAACGTATCGCGTCCAACAATAAAGGTGTTGTATCCAGTCGCTACTGTCTTATTGATGAATAGTGGCTGGTTAGTTAATATATATCCGCCGTACCACTCTTCCTTTTTAAGAGCTTTAAGGCCATCAATTCGTTCTTGTATGCGCCAGAAGTCTAGTGCTGGCTTGTCAATATTATTTATACATAGTTCTGGCACCACATAACGATTTTTACCAAAAAATTCATATGCTGCCTGTGCTATCTTTTTATGTCCCTCATGAAATGGATTAAAAGAGCCTGGGAAGATGAGTGGATTAACTATCTTATTAGTACGGTCTATATGGCTTATTTTACCAGTAGTTAACTTAATAATGTCTTCAGAGCCCCTTTGTATGTATGGAACAGGAACCTCGCTCTTATCTAGAAGGTGGTTGTATATCGGTCCATGTATTATGGGTGTCGCATCTAGTATCGCCTCTAGTATCATTAGAGCCGCTATACGTTCTTCTTCTTCTCTTGTTCTACATCGACACCTAGAGAATTCAAAGTTTAGAATTCGCGTTTCTTCATCTAGCTGTATAGCAATCCAAACTTCGTGTTTACGTCCTTCTCTTTCTCCATTTGCTACTAATTTTGCCGTAGCACCAACGCCCATTGCTGGCCTTTTGGTCACGCTATACATCTTAGCTCGACGATGGGCCTCAACAGCTAGGTTCAGAGCATAATCTCTAGAACAGAACTTGTCTGGAGCCATACCAACATACTTAATACCAGCCGTTGTATCATATGGAACAGTAGCTTCTAGAATGTTCTTAGAGGCTCCACCGTGACGCAGAAGCTCTCCAATAACTTCGGTTCCACCGCCTGTAATAGCTAAAACCGTAGCCAAGTCTTTGTCTAGAAATTGTTTAATTGCTTGTTCCATCATAGCTTCACCTCGCTCCCAACCCGGTCGGAAACCTCATTAAACTTAGCTCGTATTGTTTCTCCAAGGTCAATACCAAATTGAATAGCTAGTAAGTCGCAATATGTGACTATATCTGCCAACTCTTTGGCGGCTTCCCGTTCGTATTCTTCTTGTGTAATGGTTTTCCGTTCAAGCTCTTTTCTCCACGTTGCGAGTTCTCCCAACTCACCCAGAATACATAGAGTCCAAACGTCAATAGACCAATCAGAACCATCCGGCTTACTGTGTACAAGTTGTCCATTTTTGTTCCTAAACGTCGGTAGACGCATTAAATTTGCATGACGAAACTGGTCGAACGTAAGATGCTTCTTACTTTCCAAGGTTTCAAGCTCGTCTTGTAGTTCTTTTACGTGTTCAAACATTCTACTATTTCACTCCTTACTTGCATAAGTATCTTCCCTAACCAATTTTTACCTTCAATATCGTCACAATTCTGACACCTACAGTCTCCAAAGAAGTTGTCATGCCAAGTATTACCTTCTACTAGTTCGGCCCGGCCTGTCGCTACTAGTTTGTCCCGTAAGTCTTTGTGGGCTAAAAACTTAAGACGCACAATATCTAACATGATTTTGGCCTTAATATCGTCCCAATTTGGTCGCAACTCTAAAGACCTACCCACCTTTTTAGACTTGGCAGGTGTCATAAAGGGGTCTGTAAACAGCTTACGTAGGTTCTCGTCTGTAGTTTTAGCTGCTTGGTATGCATGTTCACTAGAAGGATATGTAAGTCCCTCATATTCAATAGGCGCTAAGTAGAAATTAGACATCCAAGTGTGTTTGGTTCCGTCGAAACGGTCAATTGCTGGTGTTGCCATCTTTAGCCCTTCTATTGTTGGTAGCCACGCTGGTATAATTTGTTTATCCATTATCTTAACTTCAAATGTCCTGTAATCTTATCTATCTTCTCTGACAAATCTGGCCCAAGTGCCAGACACGTATTGGTGGGTACACCATTAAACTCGGTTAGCCCCTCGTCTTTGATGACGTAACACAATATACCCGCCTCAAATGCAGCCTTTTCTATATCTAGAAGTTCTTCTTCACTATCTACAGATAAACAAACCTTTTTATTTAATCCTGAAAGCCATTCTAATTCTAGACTTGAAAAGGGCGCACTCATCCATATGTTACCATTATCTTCTGGTGGTGATTTTTGACCACTACGCTTTAATTTACATGCCAACCACGCAATAGCAGCATGACCACACTGGGCACACTCTTTACCTCGCCGCATTTTAAGGTCAGTCCTTACTACCAGTACTTGCTTGCAATCCATCACCAGTTCCTCTAAAGTATTGAAAAGCTAATTCATCTTCGTATAGTGTTGCTCTTTCATGTCCAGAACCTGGATATAACTCCTCTTGTCTATATACGCCACATAGAGCGTCTAGAAATCCAACACAATATGCCTCTAACATACCCATGCCCTCTTCTTTGTCTGGAGGGTCATAGTATTTCTTTATATCCATTAGTATAACCCTAGTATCCACATTACCAATTTGTTCCATCTCACACTATATAAGAAAAGCCCAAGCTCAAAGATAAGGTATCCTTGGCTGAGCCATTTTTTGACACGCTTTCGCGCTATATCTTTTATGATTCTAGACTTAGGTGATTTAGACATGCTACGTCCCTTTGGAACGCAAGTCCGTTCGCAAATTTACCGTCCTAACAAGTCTTGTTTGATTATACTCGCGGTGTTGTCCCAAGTCAAGCGGTTTGCGGTTTCTACTCCATTTAAATTCTCAACAGAGGTCGGGTTTGCCTTCCAGTTTTTATATACGGCGCGCAGAGCCTCAACGAAGGCGTCTATTTCGGTGTTTCCTAGGTGTCCCCACGTTCCATCCCCAAAAAACCAACGACCGTCTCTGGCGGGCTCAATACTAGGTACATCTACTAAAATAGAATTGTTTCTAGTACAATACTCAGTATGAGCAGAATAGTTAGTAGTTAGTACTAGCTTGCCCATTGCCATCATTTCAAGAAGCTCTAGATTCCAGCCCTCGCCCCGAGAAGGGAAGATACCAACATTAGAGATAGCCATATAGTCGCGCAAATGTTCGTGTGTTGGTATTCTTGGGTGAATTCTAACACGGTGGCCTAGTGCGCTCTGCATATATAGGCTTTCCCACTCTTTTATTTGGGCCTCAGTAAGAAATGGGTTGTTTGGAAATAGCCAAAGCTCTACGTTGTCTGATGGGCTAAATGCCTTATTGAAGATTTCTACTAATACGTCGTGGCCCTTGCGCTTTTCCCACTTACCAAAATTAGCTACCACAAAACTATTAGTGCGGCGGTGCGACTTTTGTGGAGTAAAAATAGTAGTATCTACACCAAGAGGAACTACTACTATTGTGTTTTCATCTCTATATTTAGCAACAATACGCTTAGCCCAGTGAGAGGTAACATAAACTCTATCTGGGAACTTAATATGGTGGATTTCACGCTCGTTGAACTCATTCAACTCAAAGAAAGGAAAGGCCACATATTCTCCACCACCAACTCTTTGAGCTAAGTCAAACTGATGCCAAATCTTAAGACACGGCGCTTTGTAGTCAAAGTCAGCCTGACAGTTAATCGCCGCCTGAATAACATCTAGGTCTTTTTGACTATCTAAGTATGGCTGGCCAGTTGGAAATAGAGCAACCTTACAGTCTTGCTTAACTAGCGCCTTAACTATATTTAGCCCAGCAATACCATATCCAGTACCACCAATTGGCGAACTTATATTAATGTTCATCCTATCATCTCGATTGTTACAAATGGCTTGTCTTTAGGAGCTACACGATACTTAATATCATATTCAGCATCTTCGGTCCTACAATATAAAGCAACTGTCCAAGGACACGGTGTTTGTAAATCCGCCAGTGTCAAGTAACGGCGTTCTTTAGAATGCCATAGTGCATAAGTATCCATTATCTTATCCTTGTGAATGTACAACGTTTTGAGAACTCTTTCAGTTTTTTTGCACCAACATATGACATAGCAGACCGTAGCGCGCCAGCAATTTCATCGAGCGTGTCCTCGACCGGACCCTTATACGGTACAACTATTTCTATACCTTCTGATGTGCGATATTTAGCCATACCACCATGATGTATTTCCATAGCTTCTTTACTTGACATGCCATGAAATTTAAGAGATACCTTACGAACATCATCGTCGGCTCTAACTCGGAATGGTTGCCAGTTACTTAGATAGTCTTTGCACTTATATTCATACTCCCATTCACCATCACACTCATCACATCCGGCAAACATACCACCCAACATCACAAAGTCGGCACCGCCACCAAACGCCTTGTTTATCTTGTTTGTCTCGTCACACCCGCCATCTGCGCATATCAACGCTCCTAGTCCATGAGCGGCATCTGCGCACTCTACTATTGCTGATAGTTGTGGATATCCAACACCAGTTACCTTACGTGTTTTACACACAGAACCAGGCCCAATACCTACCTTAACGATGTCTACACCGGCCTGAATTATGAGTTCCTGACACATTTCTGGGGTGACCACATTACCGGCCATTAGTACGGCATCTGGAAATAGCTCTCGTATATGTTTTACTTTGTTTACAAATAACTCTGTATATCCATTTGCTACATCAACACAAATAGACCGAATCATACTTTTTTTCTTGACATTTTTTAGCTTATCTATATCGTCATCTCGTATACCTAAGCTATAAAATACATTTGTCCTATGATTTGGATTATTAAAAAATTCTATCAATTTATCTTCTGGGTAATGCTTATGTAGACAACCAAAAGCATCAAGCTCTGACAATTTAGTAGCCATAGCCATCGAGCCTGTGGTATCCATATTCGCTGAAACTATAGGAAAGCCAGAGATATGCTTGCCATTTACAGTGAACTGTCTATCGACTGGCATGTTTCGCGTAGGTTGCTTACTTCGCTGGGGCTTAATCATCATATCGTCAAAGTCGAACTTGATTCCTTCTTCAATTCTCACTTACAAAATCTCCCTATCAGCATAGAATAGTTGTACTTCATATCCAGTTGGGGCCAGCTTACCCGTCTTATCAATCGCCCACTTTTGGGCTCTCTTAAAATCAACAATCGGTCTACCGAACATCATCATTCTAAACAGAGTACACGTTGGCGTATGGTCTAGAAAGATTCTACCTTGTAATACTATTGCTAGGAGTAGGCCGAAGTAGAAGGTGAACTTAAACCAACTAGACAAGCTTCGCATTATTTTTCCACCATTTTTGCCATAGTTTCATCTGTGCTTCTTGCCTAGCTTTACTAGCCGCTATTTGTTCTTTTGTATATTTTGGTTCCCACTTGGGTAGATTAAGACTTGTGGCATCTCCCTCTATAGTACCTAGTACCCACCATTCGTATCCATCACGAAGCTCGGCCATTAAATTCTGATGACTAATAGAAAAACGATAAAAATGTTCGTAATTCCTAAATGCCGCAACAACCGTGTTGTTCAACATAAGGTCATCTAGTGATGAGAACTCAATAGGTTGTGGTTTTTCTATATCTATAGAGTTAGGAACGTGCTGATGAAATATCATATTCATATCCTAGCATTCTAAACATATAAGTAAGAAACATGCGTGTTGAACCCTCAATACCAATATAGGTCTGATGACTATTACCAGCTATATTAAGAATTTTGATGTTATTGTCCTCAATCCACTTGGCAGCTAGGTAGTGCATTCTGCTATCTGGTGCCTTCCAGTCTTTAAGCCGCCCACTCCAAGCGTCGAACTCAACATCAAAATGAGGTTTACCATGTGCCTTTATAGCATTTAGGGTACATTTCTCGCCCGGCGAGCTAAGGTTGGACGCAAACCGCATTGTGCCATCTGCCCACAATACGTTGTCCCAAGTTCTCTCTTTATAACCGGACGAGCTATGTTCCTTCATGCCGTAGAGCTTAGCATATTCTGGCTTAGGACCGTCTAACGTTCTCCAGCCTTTAGGTAGCCAACCAGAGGTTTTAATACCAAATGATTGGGCTACCATCACGCCAGTTATGTCCGCACCAGTTTGTCCACCGCTAATCACTAGTTCGAGCATCAAACCCAAGCCTCTCTCTTTGTAGTTCTGTCAAACCATATGTTAGAGCGTCATCTAATGTAGCTGCTACCTGCAAGCTATTTCCGGCCTGACACTCCCAACCAGTATAGTCACACCCACCTATAGCAACACAATAACGACCGTCTTTAAGCAAGAAAACTCCAATCCAATCGTCACCATCGTTCTCGCCGTCAATAGCCGCTATAACTTCCACTACGTCTGAACGCATTGGTGGTGTTGGGTCTATATCGCTCTGTGGAGGGCATGGGTCTGTGGTCTTATCACAGTTGCCACCACTACCCTCTCCAAACACCTCTTCCCAATTATAGTCGTCTTGTAGTTCTTCTACTGTGACATCTTTAACTAGCATTTATTTCTCCTAGACAAAATACACCTCGTCACTTAATTTGTAATACATCACTGTTTCTTGACTATAGTGGGTCTTAGCGAAAGCCGCTATTGTCTCTATTTGTTCTTTTGTACAGGCAATACGAACAGGAATCATCTGTTCATCATAAGTATGTGCGTGTTGAGAGGTCCAAGAACCTTTTTTAGTAGGCTTCATAATCGTAAAGCCACCAACTAAATCGCGCACAAAACTATCAAACATTCCGTGCCAACGTTCTAAACTACCCTCTTTTGTTGGTGTGAAACCACGCTCCTCATAGGTGGGGCAATTGAATTCTACTGGCACCAAAATTTCCCAAAGTTCAACACTCATTATATACTCCTAACAAGAACAAGTAAAAAACATTCCCATGTCTTCGGGAAGAACCTTACCAGTTACGGTCTGATAGTGCTTCCAGAAGTTTGTTGATTCTTGGTACACAATATTTGGAGTGTCAAATCCCTGACAAACATGATAATCTCCAGTACGAATATACGAATCAGCAGCTTCTAGTAGCTCCTCATAACTTAATTCAACCTCACTAGCAAAATTTTCTAGCCACTGTTCAGACTCGCTCTTGTCTGCCACGAATGCTGGGTGGTCCCAATCATGCCGTAAAGAAGTAATGCTCTTAGGATATAGGCACATATAGAAGTGCTGATTCTTCTTAACCGGCTCAGTTAGAAAGGGGTCTACAATACCAATAGGATTATCACTATAGTTACCTACTTTGGTAGTGTCGCCCTTTTTAATGAAACCAATATGCTCGCCGGGTAGTAAATTACATGCAGCAACTACCGGCGCAATAGCAATATGGATTGCATCTTTATGTCCAGCATCTTGAATTAGATTTCCAAGCGTAATATCATGACTCATAATAACTCAAACCTCCAAGAAAAGATGGAAAATGACCTCTGCTGTATTATATCAGCGACGGAGGGCTAGGTCAAGAGGAAATCTACTCTGGCGGGGAAAAATCTTCTAGGCCCTTATTTCGCTCTATTGTGAAGGCCCGAGCGGTAATAGACATATGCGGCTTTGTATCATTAATCAACCAGCGCTCACCAGCAGTAATATCCATTATTAATCTGTCATATTTAATACCAACAGATTCTAACTGCTCTCTTGTTCTTCTACGTAGTGACTCTGGGCGGGCAGTAGTTAAAATGATTTGGTGACCAGCTTCGTGCCACTCACGTAGTTTGGCTATGACACCTGGTAATACTACAGCATCCTCATTAGCCATTCTTTCTAGTGTTACTTTATGCTCTATAAGCGTGCCATCACAGTCTATGAAAATGGTCTTAGGCTTTACTTCAAAAATACCTCGGCCCCTCCATATGAATAGTCGAAATTAAGTGGGTCTAGCTTAACAGTGTCTATGAACTGCTCTTTATTCACCCCCTCATCTAGTATAAATAGCATAAACCCTGTTCCACCCGTACCTAATAACTTACCACCTAAAGCGCCAGCATTACGAGCTAGCTCATACTTATAGTCAATATTCTCGTTTGATATACCATCAGTAATTGAACGTTTCAGTAACCAACCCTTATGGAGTAGATTCCCTATTTCGCGCACATCCTCTGCCTCAAAAGCCTGTAGTGTTAGTTCGGCCAATCTCTTGATTTGTTGTTTAATAGCCACACTAGATTCATTGTCGTGCTTAGAAGCTAACTCAAAACTTAATCGCCCATTACCTATGTGGGATAGAACCATTCGTTCTCGTAGCGAATCTAAAAATTCTTCGGAGACAGAGAGAGGTCGAACTTTAATATTGCCGTCTTTTTCTATTTCTATCGAACTAGGGCTCCCATAGCTCGACCACACCTGGTCTTGCCAGCCACCAGACTCTCCCAGCATATCCCTCTCAATATGAATGGCAATCTTTGCTAGTTCTTTCTTAGAGAGTGTCTCTTTTCCATTCTTATATACGTCGATTGCCTTACAAAGAGCCACACATAAAGCAGAAGAAGAACCTATACCCGCTTGCTTTGGTAGGTCCGAGACTATGTGGATAGAAAGGCCATCTTCGATACCAAAGTATTGTAGCGGCCCCCTAACACCTGGGTTTTGGATAGCGTCTATACTATCTACTAGCTCTATATTGGAATAGGCTATGCGGTGTTTAGGTCCAAACACATCTTCGTTCTTTTTTAGGGCTATATATACATATCTGTTGATAGTAAACCCTACTAGGAGCGCGCCGTGTCTAGAAAAAAAGCTTGGATAGTCTGCTGAACCGCCTGCCAAGCTAATGCGATACGGCGCTCTTGTTATTATCATACTAACGGTGGTTTTCCTGCATTTACCATCAACTCTGTAATATATGTGTAGTCAGCCATCCACTCCTGCTTCCAACCTAAATTATTGTATGTATAGTAGCGAATCAACTCTTCTATGCCGTCATCTAAATCATAAGATGGTGACCAGCCAAGACTGTATAGCTTTGCTGAGCTAACTTCATAATTCCGCTGGTCTGGGTCGGTCTTAGACACCTTCTCAACTTTAACATCGAGGTGCTTGGTAATTGTGTTAACTAAATCGCCCTTAGTCATGTTGATTCTGTCGTTACCTAGATTATACACTTGTCCGCGCATTTTATCAATGTTGTCTATAGCAAATTCAAAAGCCCTACAAATGTCTTGAACATGTATATAGTTACGCATGAAGCTATCGTCGAATATCTTAATATTACCATTAAATACAGCTTCAAAAACCAGTGTATTTACTAATAGGTCTAGACGCATTCTAGGAGAGTAACCGAATACAGTAGCTAGGCGGAATGCTACACTATTTTCATACTGCATTACTACTTGTTCAGCCTTATCCTTGGTGTCCCCATATAGCGACAGTGCCTTTAATGGAGTCTCTTCTGTACATAGCTTGCCACCAGTATTACCATATCCGCTATTAGTATTAGGAAATACCACTGTTGGATTTTTATGTTTGTCTGTACATTCTAGATATCCAATTAAGTCTTCAATAGCATCAAAATTAACTTCTTGTGCTAAATCTGGCTTCGCATCACAAGCAGGAGCGCCCACAATCGCTGCTAGTGGAATGACAATATCTGCTCTATTTATAAGAGGATACATATCACGGCAGTTTCTAACATCTAGTTTGTGGAACTCCACACCGTCTAGAATTGGATAAACAAGAGGACTCTGATTATACATCAGATTGTCTACTGCTATAATGTAGTAGCGCTTCTTAAAGTGTCGTATTAATGAGCTGCCAATATAGCCAAGCGCACCAGTAATTAGAATTGTCTTCACTCTGGATTCTCCAGTTTAACATAATATATTGGTACAAATACACCAACTGGCGTATCATCATACTCTACTGTAACACCTATATATGCTCCTGCATAAGCATGATGAATGATATTGCTTGGAAGTTCATCGTCTTCTTTTAATGGTGTTACATGTTTATTAAATTCGGTTGCAACCGATACGGCCCTACATAGTTCTACCCTGTCGGATGGAGATAAAGACAGTGCGGTTATATGTTCTATATCTTCTGTCCATATATCCAATGCTTCTCGGTCTTTAAAAATCAGAATGTTTCTATTGCCATCCGAACGTATTTTATACATCAATATCCTCTGTGGGTTCTTCATACACTGGAAATCCATAGAACTGCCCATCATCACAATGGACAAATAGAAAGTCGCCGATAGCAAGTCTTACCACAACACAACTGACTGGTGGATGACCTTTTGGTAGGTCAAAAAGCTTTTTGAATCCCTTTGGTAATTTGCCACGATATAATAGTGGTACTTCTTGACCAAGCATCTCCTCCATTTCCTCGTCGTTACACTGAACAACATCTAAGCTGCGGTCTAGGCCGAATTCAACCATTTTGTTGCTCCTTATACCACCGTACCACTCTTTCTATTACATCGGAACTAGACTGTGTTTTTGGAGGACCAACATTAAAAAGCTGGTGTATCAAATATCTATCACATATTAATTGTTCTGTCTTATTAGGCTCTTTCCTATCTCCACCATTAGCAAAAATAAATCTATTTGTTTGTGGTCCTAGGCTGTGTATATCATCAACTATATCATAATAGTTGCGGGTTGCTCTGATATGACTTTCAATGCTTTTTGCAACATGTTCTTCTGTATCTTCTGAAATCCATGCTTTATCAACTACAGCTAGAGAGGCAACTATTTTACGCCTTTCTTCCTCTGGCTGAATCACAAAACTCTTTTTATTCAAAAGCTGAATATCGTTATTAACGATAACCCATAGTTCATCGCCAAGTCTTTTGGCTGCCTCAAAAAACTCAATATGATGTGAACCAAGCGGGGCAAAATAGCCACTGACTATTACTATGGTCTTCATCTAACGCTCCGTTCGTCACTCAAAAACTTATATAGAACGGACCTAATTCTATCAATATCGTTTTCGCTTAGTAGCTTATGGACGCCAATATGAATACCATTATCACCTACCCACTCCGCATTAGGAAATTCTCCAAGCTTATGACCTAGATAGTCAAAACACCCATGTTGAGTAGCCATACAGCCGAAGTTACGCTTCCAAGCAATATTAGCCTCATCTAGACGGCGTGTGAGTTCCTTAATACGCCCCGGCTTTTTCATTGTAATACTAAATGCATGTGGGGCATTAATTCTATCCTCGTCTTCTTCAACTAGATAGACTATATCCCTGAAGTTTTCAGCTACCAGTTGCATTTGATGTAGATTGTGCCGTCTTTGCTTGAAGGTGTTAGTAAAATCATCTATCTCTTCTAGCCCAATAGAGAAGTTTAGGTCTGTAGGTTTGAAGTTCAAACCAAATACTTCGTGGTTAAAGTAGTGCCCACCACCCATTCTACCGTGAGAGCGAATACCTTCTATTAATCTATCTAAAGGAGCATCTCTCATAGACACCATTCCACCCTCTACACAGAAGGCAATATGGGCCAAAAAGTGTGATGACGTTTCCATATCTCCATACCATAGAGATAGCTTGCCCTTAAACTGTGCCCCATACCCCTCACAATTATCAATAATGTGAACTAATCCATATCTGCTACATATGTCTTGTATTACATCTAATTCGGCTGTTCTACCCATTAGATTGACAGTCATAATAGCTCTAGTGCGTGGGGTAATAGCGTCTTCTATCTTAGAAGTATCTATATTTAGAGTTTCCTTCTCAATATCTACAAACACGGGCTTGAAACCAGCAGCACGAATACTATTTGCTGTAGCAATAAAGCTAAGTGCTGGACAGATGATTTCATCTCCCTGTATAGCCCCATTATTCATTTCGTATAGCGCCATACAGCACGCAGTATCAGCCGCCGTTCCCGAACTCAAGGCACGCGCGTATTTATATCCAAAAAGATTGCGCCATTTCTCCTCAAATGTTTTAACAACTGGCCCCATAGTCAGCCAGCCGCTCTCTAAACAGGCGTTGACGTTCTTGCGGGTCGTGTCGGTCAGTTGAAAGGCACCGAATTCAATTCTATTGTTCATTGTTAATTCCATATAGGTAGTTGATAAAACGGAGCATTACTATCTCTCTCAGAAACAATAGTTGGCAGCTCCCACTGTGGATTAATGATTGGGTCATTGAAATGTGCTGATATTTGGATATCTAAGTCATAATACTCAGACCATTTATAATGTAAAATACATTCATCGCTTAAGCATTGATGGGCATTTAGTGTACATGGTTTGATTAATATAGATTCACCATTTTCTGCTGAAAGAATGATATCTATTTTATCTTGATGCCATATATCGAAGACAATAAGTCTTAATGAGCCGTACAAACAGGTACATAACTTGTAGGTCTTATGGTCACCATGAAATCCTCTGACCACACCCTTCCGAGATACAGATATTCTATCCTCTACAAACTCTATATTTGGCCATTCGTTTTTACGATAGATTGGAGATAGATATCCGCGATTGTCTTTAAAAATGTCTCTCATAATCTCTAATTCTTTTTAGAATGTCCTCTGCGTTAGGGGTGTTTGTGTCTTTATCTCTTGCGAACCCCGCCGTATGGTGTGGTATGCCAAGTGTAATAACTTGTTTTCTAGTGTGTTCAGCAAATATATTGGCTAAATGTTCAGACACTCCACACACGCTATAATCTGCATCCACCACAATACCAAAATCAGAGTTATATAATGTGTCATAAATATGTGTTGGTTGTCGGCCATTTAAATCAAATAGCTGTGTTATATACAAATCATTATGTTTTACTAATTCTTGAGCTGCAAATCTAGCAGCCCCTATTAAAAATACCGCACATTTCTTATGCTTAGCAGGTCGATATCCGTCGTCATAATATGCAAAATCCTTTGCTTCTTTATTAAGAGCTAATCTGCTTTCACTAAGAAACATTGGATAGTCTTGCTGCATAAATCTTTCATACGCAATTTGCCATTCTATTGGAGTCATTGGAGCTAGCACATTTATGCCAGGCATTCTCAAAACAATGCTATGGTGTGCATTGCTAGCAACAGGCCCCATAGAACCCTCCATGCTTAACGCGCGAATCAACACTGGACATGGAGTATTCCACATCTCCTTACTTTTAGCAGCATAATTTAATATAGTAATCATATTATAAGGAAGAAAACCTTGATATCTAACTACATAGATTGGTCGCTCTCCAGCTAACGCTGCTCCAACTACCACACCTCCATTAGATACGTCTGATGTGGGCAGTTCAACTATATTTTTAGTGTCTGGAACAGTCCCACCTATCCACCCAACAGCTTTAACACATTGAGCGTACAGCCTACCCCTATCTTTTTCTAGGTGTTTACGTGTTATTTCTTTAATAGTTTCTGCGAGAGTTCCCATAATTTCCCTATTTCTATATCTATTTCATCTTTGATTGTTTGGTCTGAGATTTCATCTAAAAAGTCAACTGATGGCAATTTGTCTTGACCAGCTCCAGCGTGCCAGTAATGTCTTTCGACATTTATATTTAATAGTACCGGCCTATTACTGCCCAACTCTTGTTTAATATTTGTGATATTGCCATATAAATTGCTAACTTTTAAATCTGATATATTGTAAGACTCTATACCAAAAGACCTAGCTATATCTATAATATTCCAACGTCTTCTAATATATTTTTCTGTTAGAATGGACAGATTATTATCTTCTACCACAAACCAAATTGGGCTGTTATGGGTAGCGGCATAGCCCAAGGCTCCTAGCGCATAATCCTCCTCCATAGCCGCATCTCCAGCTACACAAACTGTATGTTCTTTTTTTGAGTCTGCGAATCCTACAGCAATTGGTATCTGGTCTCCCAATAAGCCAGAATGACCAAACATTTTATTTGCTATATTGACCGACGCAGACCCCCGCATACCAGAACTCTCATGGTCAACTATACCTAGAAGCTCTTTCAATAAGCCTGCTGGCTGACCACCATAGCATAAATACCAAGAGTGGCACCGATGTTGTGGGAAGATATACGAGTTTGGAAAAAGCTCAGAAATAATTGCAGGTACATGCTCTTGTCCAATAGATAGGTATGTTGGTATATATATCTGCTTGTCTTGTATAAGCTTTGCAACCATTAGCTCGAACTGACGACAGAAATAAATCTTTTTATATATATTATACATAGCCAAAACCTATTACATCTAATGCGTTACAATTAAACTTATTTATCAATAAGCTGTATGTGTTAATATCTATTATGTCTCCAGGTCCAGCTACTTCTATATCTCTAGAAAAAATTGTACCATCCAATATAAGTATTTTCTTATATGACGCTAATGAAGATTCTTTAGTAAGTAAGACTCTGGTTGTATAAATACTTCCAAATATAGATGAATACCCTATTACATCGTCAGAAAAATTAAACACATGATAGGTATTAGGAATAAAGTTATCTTTAGACTCATACGGAGTACCGGCTCGTTGATAATTATCTTCTAAGCGCAGTAGGTCCAACTTATTATTTGGTGTTTCTACTTCAAATAAATGCAAGTCTTCACTACCGCTATTCTTAGTCGAATGGAATACAGACGCCCTAATAATACGTTTGTCTAACACTTTCAGGTGGTCTACGCCAGATAGAAATGACAGCTCTGCACATCCCTTCAGCACTATAAGTCCTGTTTTCTTATTTGGATGACAGTGTAAAGATGTTTGCTGTCCTGGTTTAATAACTAGATGCCATAACGAAACATGGTCATTATGATATACTTCATACTCCTCTCCCCACGGTTTTTTAACTAAAACGTTTTCAAAATTCATTAGTGTACCGAAAACTGAGCATAGTATGTTTCTAGTGTTTTTTTCATCCACTTTGGATTTTCACGATAATGGTCAGCAGTAATAATATTTCCATCAACAAACGTGCCTTGACCGGCATATGTAGCGCCTGCGTTTTCTAAGTCATCTACTATTCCATCATAGCCAGTCATGCGACGGCCATTACATAGTCCAGCAGATATCAAAACCTGCGGCCCATGACAAATAGCAGATATAATAGAACCCTGCTTATGTGCCCTTCTAACAAATTCTACTGCCAATTTATTCATCCTTACTGCTTCCGGTGCCCAACCGCCGGGTATTACTATCAAACTATAGTCAGTTGGGTCTGCACAGGGGAGTATAAATCCTTGTGCGTCTGGATGTTTCCTAATTGGTATTCCATACTTACCGCAAGTGGTAGAGGTAGAGATAGACGAACCACATAACATCACTTCAAAGTAAAAACCATCCTCTTGAAGCCTATAGTATGGATATAGAAATTCCTCGTCTTGAACGTCTTTGGCCGTTATTATTACAGCTTTTTTGTACATATTAGTCTCCTAGAATCTTTCGCTTCAATCTTATTTTAGTTAGGTTTTGGATGTTATCAACAGCCGTTTGGCCAAATTTATCACGAATCATGCTTAAAAAACGCTCTCCCTCAAAATATTTATGGAACGCATCGTCTCGAAACCTTAGCACTTCTGCTGCGGTTAAGTGAAAGGTTGGCGAAGGTAGGCAATCATACGATAAAAATCCATATTCACTGTACGACGTAGGTAGTGCCCAACCCTGTTCTCTTGCTTTAAAATACAATGGAGACCCTGGTAGCGCGGCTGCCGCATAGAAATTAGCATTTTCTGTATTGAGTTCAATTGCTAGGTCTAACGTCTCTTGCATTGTTTCATAATTATCATGACCAAGACCAAAAATATAGTTTGCACCAACGTTAATGTCAAACTGCCTGATTCTACCAATAATATCTCGTATATTAGTATCTTGAAACTTTCCTTTTGTGATTTCTTCTCTAATCTCCTGACTACCGCTTTCCACACCTATTGCCAACCAGTTAATACCGGCTTTCTTAAAAATTTCCAAATATTCTTCTTTTACTGTATTAACTCGCGTGTAGGCCCAAATATTAAAGTTGTATCCGCGTTCAATAATCAATTTACATAGCTCAATACAATGTTTTGGTTTTAATACAAACATCTCGTCGGCTATTTTAATGTTTTTAATACCTCTCTTGGCAAATTCATCAAACCATTTAATCATATGGGTTGGCTCCCAATATCTAAACTTATTAAATGAATTGGCTGCTAGATTAAGATTATTGTCATCCCTATTTATAATATTAATCATACAAAATTCACACTGGAATATACATCCTAAGCTAGTATATATACTAACAAACGGACTAGTTTGGTCATCATAAAAATTACAATGCCAAGTACTAGTTCTATATTTAGAAAAATCTGGCAACATATCTAGTGCCATCCCAGGTAAGTCTTCACACAGCCTGTCTTGTGGCACTGTCTTTTCAGCAGCGTTAATCCAACACATACCTTCTCTATCTTTATAACCAATACCTCTTACTTTTTTAAGTTGTGTATCGGACATATCAGTAAGCAATAAGTTATGTAGGGCATAAACGCCTTCATTGGTAAATACTACATCTATAGAAGTCTCTTTTTCTAGAGTTTCTAATGGTAGCGCATTAACATGTGGCCCAACAAAAGCAATTTTTTGATACAAATTATTATCTTTAATTAGATTGGCTGTTGTAACAGCCCCACTCATTGCGGCAGATGACGCGTTTGGATTTTGTCCAGTCACAACGAAAAGAACTAATCTGGGATTTAATTCCTCTATCAACTCGTTATCTAAAGGCTCAATCTCCATATCTAGTATAACTACTTTAAATCCGTTACGACGAACGCTCTCAGCTAACATTGCAGCCCAAATATTAGGTTCTTTAGCTGAATAGTTTTTACTTAATGGGCCATACAAACCCTTAGCAGATGGCGAAATGATTAATAAATCTACCATGATGGACCCATATTATATGACAGTATATTAGTAAGGTAGTGTTTTTGTACTAGCGCAAAAAAAAGTTGTAAATCTTTATATCTATCATTGATTTTTTGCTGCGAATCTACTGGCTTTGATGTTATAGTTTTCAGTTTAACTTCTTCAACTTCTATACATTGACCACCAGAATAAGTTACCCAATATGATAACCATAAATCACAAGCGGCATATTTAAAATTGGTGTTAAACAGCACGCCGTCAGAAAAGTCTAAAAACTTTCTACTAAACACAGGAAATCTCATAGTAAGGATATTTCCATAGTCATATGGCGGTGAATCTGGCTCCCCAAAATGTGGTAAATAACACGGATGCTCGGCTGAAAACGATACAATCTTATGCTTTGTTGTTTCAACAACATCAAGGATTGGCCTCCAGTCATTGATTAGTCTGGTTTCATCTGTGAACGTTAAGAAATAATCATAGTCATCTTTAATACTGTTGACTACAACATTAAGTGCTGATATGGCACCATCCATACGCAGGTCTGGATGATAGTGTATATTACCTTCCTGCTTATAAGCGGCCACATTAGTTGCAAGGTGTATATCGACCGTCTTATTGTCCTGTATACTTTCAATAGCTGGCATATATAGAGATTTATCTCTAATTGTTGGTATAATAAACGCTATCTTATACATTCTGAATTAATATCACTATAGTTTAGAAGGGTTGAAGGAAGAAATAGGTTATCTCTAATATATTCCTTTAAATTTGGATTGATGGCATTCCCATATGTATCGAATTGTGTTTTATCGTGCATGATAACACCTTGCAGCTCCTCATATCCTAATCCATATGGCCTGCCACCCTCCATTATTTCTAAGATAGATTTAACCTTGAATGGATGGTCTATATAATTGCCATTATTTTGGGCAGCGTGTTTTGCAGGGCTGAATCCTGCACTTTGCCCGTCCATCATAGGAGCATGGGGTATTACAATATCCCTATATATTGCATACTTTTTGTGTAGTGCGGCGGTTAAGAATGAAAATACAGACTCGGTACAGTATGATGCGAAAATATCAGGAATAAGCTTGCCATAATATTTTAATAAATCATTACTAAAAAACTGCGTATGTAGATTAACTGCCTTACCAAGAGGTATGTAGAACAACATATCCTTAAATAAATCCCTGTCATTTCTAGTTCCAAAAATAAAATTGTAACCAGAGTCGGTATCAGTTCTTAATGACAGCATTCCAAAATCATCCAAACTAGCTACAGCATATGCTTCCTCTATTAAGGTCGGCTGTCTATCAAAATGACACCCAGAATCAATATAAAAATACCATTCGTATTCGCCATATTGAGATACATGGTCAATCACAGCCTTATTAAATGTTACATTAACCGGCAATACTTCGTCAATCCAACAAAAAAAGACCTTACCATTAAAAACTTCTAATAGTTTTTGTTTAGTTTGGGTAGATAGCATACACCCAGATATTAATATATCTACGTCTGTAGCTGTTTGTTGTAAGAGACCGTTAACAGCACGGATGTAATAGTCAGTATTCTCGTTGCCAGATATACCACATGTATTATATACTGCTAATACTTTTTTCATAATTATTTGGGAATCCCTTACTTTTTCTGTCGTTATATACAGTCCTATCTCTGTCACAGTGGCTTATACCGCCTGCCTTATATGTGGCATCTATTTCCGCCTTACCATGAGACCAGTGGCGATGTTCGATGTATGCGTTAGATTCAAAAAATAGTCCAGCAGCCATAGCCCTGTCTGTTTTTTCTACATCGTCATACTGTGAGATATAGCTTGGAATACACAATACCCCACCAAGATGCTCAATTAAAAACTCTCTAGAAGCAACTGCTCTTTCCGCCCAGTAACATTGGTTGTCACTTTGAATTTTAAAATACCCGTTTTGATTTGGAGTGTTTTCTATTGTCTCTAAAAGAGCTTGAAACCAATCATCTGGGAACCAAGCGTCGTCATCAAGCCCCATCAAATGAGTGCCTTTAGCTAGTGACGCTCCATAGTTATAACATGGTATAGACCTATCATCCATCCAAGTTAAAACTATGTTATCTCCAAGACGGTCCATAACATCTTGTGTAAATGTATCTAAGTTGGTAGGCTCTGGATATGCCACTATAACAACTTCTATTTTGTATGGTCGTGTGGTTTCTAATAATCTTTCTATACATTGAAGGGCCTGCGGACCACGACCTTTTGTTGTTAAAATAACAGAAAGTAGCATTAATTACTGTCCTTAATAAAGTACGTATCAATCAAAATAGCCCCACGATTAAAGGCGTCTTTTAAATCGTCTATTCCTACATAACCCCAACGCCCCGAGCTAAAGACCATAAGATAGATTTTGATTCCCATAATAGTCCTCAAGTCCTAGTAAAAAAATAAAGAGCATAGGTGGAATCGAACCACTTAGCGCGAATTTTGCAGATTCACCCACCACCACGGCAGTTTAGCTTCTACACTCAGTGACTTACAGCCTCATTCCATATTGTTGAACGCTTAATTCTAAATTCAACGTACTTACCATCTGGCCATCTTTCCAATAGAACCTTAAGTGGCCCTACATCATGCTTAACAAACTTCCACTCTGAACCTTCTAGGATGTTCCTGCTTTCAATCCTATATACCATCTGGTCCCCCTCAATAGTCAATAGGTCGTTAGTCGTCGTATCCTGCGATGAGAACCGCAAAGAGCCAAAGCAATAGATAAATTCCGAGACCAATCCCGCCCAGCAAAAACGCAATAACGAACGCAATGCGTAGAATGGCCACATCAATACTAGTATAATTAGCGATACCAGAAAGAACACCGAGAAAAATGCGACCTGTCTTACCGCTAGCGAGTCTAAATTGTTTTGCCATGTCATTTTCACTCTTTCGTAAAATATACGTCTATTAGGACAGCACCCGTATCAAAAAAATGCTTAAGCTGGTTCGTTGTGACACCCGCCCAATCACCGTGCTGGCTGCTAAACATGTACTGCTTATTATAGCCAAGCGAGGTAATTTTGTCAATAACCTGACTTATCTCTATTCCCATAAAACTTTTGCATGTAAATGCATTAAGCTCTACCAATAAGCGAGAAGATGACCCAAATACCTGTTCACCACCATTAAGGGCGGCAAGCTCAGAACCCTCTATATCCATCTTGATAAAATCAAATGGCCCATCAAACAAGTCGTCAAGCGCCGCAGCTTCCATCGAAATTAGTTCTTCGTTGTCTTGATGATATTCTTCTGTAGACAAAAACGAGCAGGCGCTATTAGTTGGTGTAAAACTAAGGACCAGTTCTTTAGATTCAGACCAAATCGCCCTATTCGTTACTTCTACGTTCTTACAGTCATTCGCCTCTAGTGTGTGTCTTAAACAAACTGAATTTTCGGGTGAGGCTTCTACCGCAAACACCTTGTCGGCCATCTTAGATAAAAGTACCGTGTGTTGCCCGTAGTTTGCGCCAATATCAAGACACTTGAAATCTGGCTTAATCACCTTATTTAACAAAAGCTGAATATGTGGTTCATACAAACCATTTTTCATTACTGGAACCACACTCTTATCCTCATCGTGTCCTGCAATCAATAACGTTCCCACTGGCGATTGAATGTCCAGATAAATCATACAAAGTCCCTATCCTCGGTCATACGTTTAACTTTAAGTCCGAAAAATCTATCTAGCTGCTTTTCTAAAAACCGCCAGAAGTTCACTTGTTCTAGTACTGCATTGACTATGTTGCCAAGAGTGCAGTAGTATCTATCATATGGTTTCTTGTGGTGCTTAGCGTGCTGTTGCGGCGTTTGTGCTATACCAGCGTCTTGTAGAAACTTAATCAGTCTGTTGTTATCGAGTCTATGATTCCAGGCATGAACTTCATTACCTAGTCCAGCCAGTAGAAATATCACAGCCGGTTGCCAAAAGCCGAAGTATAATGAGACTAGTGCTAGGCCAACCATTGGTAGTACTAGATGATAGTTCCTACTAATCAAAGTACTCATAGTACCAATAAAGGTAGGATTCTTATGATGCTCTATATTCGGTAGTACAATACCGTCTCTGAATGGCCAGGGCCAGGTCTTAACTCCATACGTATCTTCTACCCAGTGGCCTACGCCAGTTATGAAATCAGCTATCAGAAAGCACAGAATCAGACTTAGTATCATTCTCTCTCGCTTTAGCCATTGCTTCTATATCTTCAACAAGCCTATCTAGTAAAGCCATTAAATATCCTAGGCCAAAACAGAAAATGCCAAGACAGACAACCATCAGTCCAAAAAATAAACCAAACAACATATCAGTCTCCTATAGATATTTTCCAGAGGCTCGTAGCAGAATCGAACTGCTGTTCCCTCGATACCAACGAGGTGTCTTACCACTTAACGAACAAGCCAGAAAGCACGAAGGCGGAATTGAACCGCCGTTATCTCATTACGAGTGAGACACAAACCCAGTCTTTCGTGCGCTACTTTCTATACTTCTCCAACCACTTAATCATGCCAGACTTAGACTGAATGCCGACTTGGCTAGCCAATTCTTTCTCGTCTGCCGACACAATCTTTGTCACCGGGATACTACTTACCTTAAAGGACTTTGCCAGTGCTTGAGACTTATCGGTATCCACTAGCAAAAAGTGGAAATTATCCTTTAGTTCCTTTAGAACCGCCTCATCCTTTAGCGTACTACCCTTGAATGAGGTACATGGACCACACCAACTAGCGGTAAATACAATAACGATTGGCTTACCATCCTGCTTAGCTGCTTCTAGCGCAGAACCATAATTAGGGTAGTTACCAGCCGAAACCAACATTGTAAGAGCTAATAAAAAGTGGAACATATTAATCTCCGTATAAAGTAGTTGCCTACCTTATTATACACGGAAATTACTCATCTTCACTCTTTTCTTCTTCCCCATAGAATGGAAAGGGGCGTGGATATGGGCTACGTAGATGGCGCTCTATTTGTTCTAGTCGGCGCTCTAGGTTCTCTACCACTTTTTCTAGATACTTGACGCGGAACTCTAGGTCGTTTACCATTGTCGTACTACTCCTGTGACTTGACCATTGTTGATTTCTTGTTCATAGAAACCCTTAATTTTGAGGGCACCCTTTGTGGACGGGTTATCAGGAGTTTCCTTAGTCTCGAAAGATACGTTTTCAAATCTTGCATGATGAACGTAATAGGTTTGACCCTTAACTTTGAATACCCACATAGGAATTTTTGGGTTGGTCAAGTGGCCCTTATTGAAGTGAAAAACAATTGTATCTGGTTTAGGCTAGGTCATGAGTTTTGCTCCATTTTTTTACGTACTTCCATTGCCGGATTATCTAATACCGTGCTTCTCCATAGAGAAATGCCGTTACTATAGACTTCTAATATCCTATGGTATCTATCTAATGTACGCGCCATACCACCGTGTGTTGCAGCCTTACATGAATTGGCGCGAGCTATATTGGTCGCACTTTCTAAAGTCTCAACTATTTCGCCATCTTCCCAACTACCGTCCTGATAACCATATTGGACTTTAAACATCAAGATTTCCTTTAAATGGTACTATTTCGCACTTACATGAACCAAGAAGAAAAAAACAATACATAGAAACACCCACCCACTGTTCTATTGTTGCATCTTTTTTCATCTCATATACTGTCATTTTTTCAGTATAGGTGATAGACTCTATACCAGGTGGAGTATTAAGTTTTGGTTCGATATTCATAAGACCATTCCGGGGGAATCGAACCCCATTGTCGCCGTGTTAGAATCGGCTACCCAGCCATAGGGAACAGAATGGATAAGAGTAGGCGATACAGGTTACGCTCCTGTCTTAAACTACAATGTCAATGTAGCGCGGTCACTAGCTTGCTCATCGCCTATTTTTAGATTGAGCCACAGCCCTTCATGACCATGACTACAACAACTATTACGATAATTAGGAATATCATATCCATTCGCCTATTTCGTCAGGAAACATAAGTTCGACACCGGATTCCTTCGCTTTGGCTTCCAGAGCCTTCCTCTTATCTTCCGTCTCACAATCAACCTGAGCATGGTCAAAATCATACTTCTTAGCAATCTTCATCCATCGCTCAAGATGTTCTTTCCAAGCTGGGTCTTGCAACTTTGACGGCGGCCAGTTTAAGGCATCACTCATCACTACTGACAAAACACACATAAATTATTCCTTGTTTTCTGGAGCCTTTGGGGCCACCTTTCCTTCTTCAACTACTGCTGGTTTTACCAATGGGGGAGCCGCCTGAACCACAGGCTTATTTTGGACTTCTGACGTTGTTACGCCCTTATGTGTTCTACGCGGCCAGTTAATGGCTGACTCGACACCCTTCATGAAAATATCGCGTTCTGTAGATGTTTGGAAGTCAAATCGTGCAGACATTCCATTAACTAACTTATATTCAACTACAAACATTCTTATCCCTTTTTGCTACGGTTAAGCTTACGACGCTTGAAAGTTTTAACTCTAGACTGACAGAAATCAATAACCGTTAGGTTAAGTTCAATTCTAAGGTCTGTAATTTTGTCTGCTACTCTTCTAAGAAATCTTCTAATCATGATTTGGACCCAATTGGTTGAAACAACTTGTTAAATAGCTTTATGCTTTCCCGATATCCGAGAGTCGCTGTCAGCTTATTAAGCTCTTTCAACACACTCTTTTTACAGTCCTTTGGATAGTAATCTTTCATAAGTGCCCAATGAGGGAATCGAACCCCCTTCTGCTGGATGTAAACCAGATGTTATCGCCATTCTACTAATCGGGCAGTCGCAGTATATATACGTATATCACTGCTAGTGGTCCTACCGGCTCTCGAAACCGGAAAGTGTATAACTATGACACATCACTTGGTTCTCGACCAAGCCGCTTTACCATTTTGCGTATAAGACCAAAAAGGGCGTGGTAGTTTCGGAAGCTACAAACACCGGGTTTGCAACCCAGCCGCTTTACCATTTAGCGCACACGCCCATGTTCGCCCCCGAGACAAAGTACGTACTCAACTAGATACACTAGTATATCCTCTCAGGTTGCGAGTAGCCTACCTCGGATTCGCACCGAGACTGAACAGTGTTTGAAGCTGTTGCCTCTGCATTGGGCTAGTAGGCCAAAATCGAGCCTTTGCTCGATACACTTATTATACACGAAAAATCGTCGAAGTCAAGGGGTTTGGGTCGAATTCGTTGGAAATACGGTATTTAGTACCTCATTAAATGTGGTAGCCTCATAATAAGGGACACAATTATAATCTAATATGTCTTTTATTTTCTTGTCTAGTACCCTAGCCTCTTCTGCCGTCTGCAACCTACCAATAGGACTATATGGTTTATATCTTTTAAGCAGAAAATTTATATTGGCATCCCCATACATCTTAAAAGTGTCCACAACAGACCTACTAAAGCTTTCTGGATATCTATCACTATATGCGGCGCATAGTAAAATTGGGCAATCTGTCACTATGAATTCAACCTGTCCGTATAACCTGTCGATTCTGTAGGTTTGTTTCCCAAAAATGTATGGCTGGCACTGTAGACACTTATCTCTTTTGGCCCACACAAGGTCTTTAGCAAACTCTCCAGCAAACTCGGCATTTCTACAACGAGTTTTTAGCTCTCCAGTAAGTAAATATGCAAAAGACGACTTATTTATACCCGGTCCACCAAAGAAGTTAATTATTTTTGTGTCCATGTAAGATTGCACCACTCCCGGTTAGGTTTTCTTTTTCCCACCACAGAAAATTAGACTTATCAAAACTATTATTTCCACATAATTGGCACAAATAGATTATATAGTCATTACTATGATGTCTTTTCATCATATTAACATCTTTATGTAAGATTTGTATATTGTCTAAATTATATGGTTTATTATTATCTATTCTATCAATAGACGCATTACTGATTTTATCTTTTGTACCCCACCAAATATCTAGTCCAGACAATGCACATTTTCTATCTTGTTTAAGATATAGACTCCATATTTCTTCAATTGTTATACTAAATTGTATGTTTCGTCTAACCGCGCCGAACCTAACCTTATTAAATTCTTTACCAGATATCTCTTCATATCCACCCCAGGTTGGAGAGTGTTTATTTGCTATAAAACAGCCACACGACTTAGTATGTTTAGTTAAAATATGATGTGGTGTCGTATGAAATATTCTGCCGCAATAGCATTTGATAGAACAGACCTTATGGGAATCTGTGTATTCTTCTAATAACTGAAAGCCCATTCTTTCTAGTTTTTGTATATTAGAAATCCGTCTGTTATTAGCCACTCTTTTACGAGTAATTCCGCACTTCTTTAGGGCCTTCCTAACTCTTAATATCCCACATCCAATATTGTGGGCGATATGATTAATTGCTACTCTTTTTACCACATATTCATTATGTAAGAATTGTGGTGTTAAAATGGCTTCCCATTCTTCGTCTGTTTTGGTTTTCATATATTATTATACACCAAAACCACTCAAGGCCCAGCGAAGAAGTTAATAACTTTAGTTCTCATCTACATACTCCACCAACTCTCTAGGTGCCATTAGACCAGCATATGGACCCCTACTATATCGACACTCTATAACTATCTTCTGGTCCCTACCTAATGTAGTATATAGGTTATGTGGGTAACCATCCCTATCAACAAACACCTTCACACCACCCCCAGCATCAACTGGCACATATCTATTAAACTCACTAACACGCCAGGGTTGCATCGCATAAACTGCGAACCATATAACTCCAGCCACCCAGAAACATGAAGTAAATACAGTTATGACTTTTAATGGTAAGCCACCAATATCATCTGATATAAACACAACAAAGGACATGTTGATTATTATACCAGCTAGTAATATAAATGCCAGTAATGATGCTTCCATTATTCTAACCTCGCAATTAATCGGTCAACGATATGGTTAAGACCGCCCACATAATCCTGCTTCTTGAAGTATGGTCGAGCCTCTCTAGATACTTCGCCGCAGTACTGGTCTGTCAGCACAGCCTCTAGGCCATATCCAGTATGGACACGTACCTTTCGGTCACTAATAGCCAGTACCACCAAGATGCCGTTATCAGCCTTGTCAGTGCCTAATGCCCACTTTGTTGCAACCCTCTGGCTAAAGTCCATAACATCTTCGCCATTCAAACTATCAACCACCAGAATCTTAAGCTGGGCCTTCTTGCTCTTGTCTAGAGCACCCAACTTCTCTTCTAGCCCAGCCTCGTCGGCCAGCAAGTGTTCCCCATCCAACACAAACGTTCCATCGTCTGTGTAGTCTGCTGGTTTAGAAACAGACCGGGATACATTGGGTGCCTCGCACCCTACAACAAAGCCAAAAGCCAGCAGCGACAAAATTGTAAGATACTTCATTACTTGGATTCTCCTGTAAAGTTAACCTTTGGATTCACCTTTTCGGCATCATTAGCCTTTAGGTAGTGTGCTTCTTCAACACCAGCTAGGCTGGCATAAAAACTACCGGGGAACTTACGTCGATACGCATTCACGTTCTGAACAGACTCGTTATATCGACCACGCTCAACAGTCAGCCGATTTTCAGTACCCTCTAGAGAGTCCATCAGCTTATTGAAAGCCTCGTTAGACTTAAGCTGTGGATAGTTCTCTGTGAACACCAAGAGCCGCGACAACGCACTCTCAATATTACCAGAGGCCACCTGCTTATCTGCTGGATTCGTGGCACTAAAGTAGGCCGAACGCGACCTAGCAATCTCCACAAATACATCCTGTTCCTGCTTAGCAACACCCTTCACGGTTTCTACCAAGTTAGGAATTAGGTCATAGCGCCGCTTCTCGACGTTCTCAACCTGCGCATAAGCATTCTTCACACTTTCGTCCAGCCCAATTACATGGTTGTAACCGGCCAAAAGATTGAGTGCTAAAACAAACACAACAAACACAAATCCACCAAACATGAGACCCAAGATACCTAATACCGTCTTCATTTAACTTCTCCTAAAAATTTGATACTGTCTACTTGATTCAAAAGTTTTTGTTCATGAATACTATCAACCATCTCTCTAAACTCGCGTCTCTCTCCTCTAGTAACTACTTTGTCTGCGAATATCTCTCCTAGCTTATCGTTGAGTTTTTGATTGTTCTCTGTTTTAGCTATCTCTACTAATTCTTCTTTGTCTCTTCTTCCTACGTCTTCATATTTAATAGTAACTATTAGACCATAGAACATTAAAAGTAGTACAAGTACCAAAGTTATACCGAGTAAACAACCAATCATTTCCGTATCTTTGGTTTTTCTATAATCCAATATTCCAGATATGACTAGGGCCATCCAAATAATAATCAAAATTCCTGGTATTATCCAAACCATTTTAATCCTCTACATACTTAAAGGTGTCAATTTCGTCTCTTAGACGTTCATTAGCTATTTGTTGTGCAACATTATAAACCTGTGTACGCTCTCCCTCTGTAACTACACCATCATTCAAACATTCTTTTAGCTTGTCACTTATTCTTCGGTCTTGCCACTCCTTGGTGTATGTCATTAACTGTCTTACAGAATCATTACTTAGTTCTCGATAGATTGTTTCATGTATAGCGCCAGATAAGCCAATAACTACAATTAGTCCAAAAGCTCCATAGCCACCAATAGCACAGGCCCAGCCATATAAAAATTGTTTATTGCTTGGCCAAATAATGGCAGTAACTCTTAGTATTACAACAGTCAAAATAATAGAACACACATATCCAAGAACAATACCAACTGGTGGGCTTACCATGACGACCCCCCTCCACCTCCACCGAAGCTTCCGCCTCCACCATAGGAGCCGCCACCACCAGACGAGCCACCACCTGAGCTTCCACCACCACCGCCACCACTACGACCAATCTCGTCAAGAATCGCAATAATCAAAGTGCCCAGCCCTGTTTTGTAGATTACATAAAGCAGGAAAATAGCTGCGGCGATTCCAAGTACAATCCAAAGTATCAACATTATTTAATGTCTCCATATTTAAACTCTAGTATGTTATCTTTAGTCTTTTTTTGTTCTAATCTATTGTGCTTCAACCGAAACTCGTCATACTCTTCTTGGGTTAGAGTGTCATCAGACAACACTCTACTTAGCAAAATAGTTAATGAATCGTCGCCGGACCTAGAATAAGATTTGGCTATCTCTACAGAGTCGTTAACGACATTATCAGACATAGGAATTTCATTCTCAATACGACTCGAACCATAAATAAATAGGACAATGAATATGACGCTAGGAAAGAAACAGCCTATACCACCATATTTCTTTCTTTTTTCCCAATCGAACTCTAAGTAAAATTCAAAAGCAATTCCAAGTATCCATATGGCATAACCCAAGAATATTATACCGGCTCCTGTCACTTGATTTCTCCATATAAATACTCGTCGGTTTTCAAGGACGCCGCATATTCGTCTAGTGCATCTATGTCCGCATAAGTTAGTATCTTGTCATTCATCATGGTCTGAAGTCTCATTTTAACTTCTAGTGGGCTATTTTCGTGTTTGGCAAAAGTTTCAGAAATAACAACCGAAGATACTGGGGCATAGAGATAATGAAGCCCGCATCCTAATACGATAGTTGACATTAGTAAGAACATACTACCAAATATAACGGTGCCAGCGCAATCATGGAAAAAGCTCTTTTTTCTTTCCCACTTACTAATAAAGTACAATACTACCAAAACCACTAGAATATAAAGTACCAAATATGGTATAATGGTTATCACCAATCCGACCCTCCGCCACCGCCGCCGAAGTCACCACCACCGCCGAATGAACCAAAGTCAAAACTGCTGCCGCCGCTATCATAAGAACTACTACGGCGAGAGCTATCATCATCATCGTCACTAGACCTACGACGAGGAGGGTCTGGTGTTGGTGTAACTATTGGCACAATCGTTGTTGAAGAACGCTTTCTCTTGGCCTGAGCCCTTGGCTTAGGTGGAGGCGGACTAACTTTTGGGGTGGCAATAATTTCGGCAGTAGTAGGTGGCTCGACCTTTGGTGCCTGATACACAGGAACTTCTTTTTCCTTACGACCCAACCACCACATTAAAACAAAAAAGCCTGCGATACCTAGTCCAAGAAATGGAATCATCATTTAAAAACCCTCTAGTTCATAAAGAAATTTAGTTCCGCTCAACAGCTTACGATTAGCTGAAGTGCTTTGTACAAATCCACGGAAATTCGTTAGCTTATCTGGGCCAACCTTGGCTGTTGCACCAACCGGAATACCTAGGATACGTCTAGCTTCATCACCACTATACATATCGCCCGTATTCTTATCCTGAACAATCACTTCCTTATAGTCTTGAATGACTACAGGCTTGGTGAATTCATAGAAACCGCGCCCAACCTTAAAGTGTAGACCATTACGCTGTACAAAGTCTTTGATTGGAGTGTCGTTTCTGACTACTAATGCTTGGAATCGACTTGGATGCACTGGTTTGAAGTCTTTAGCATAAGAAGACTTAGTTCTTGTCTTGACCTTTCTACCGGCCAACAGGTCGATATTATCCTGTACGTTCTGAGACATTGATGCCTTAATTGTAAGCTGGGCTAGCTTGTCGGCCCGACTCATACAAATAGCAAGAATAATATCTTCAATATCCTCGAATTGTTCGAGTGTTAACTTAGGTGTTTCGCTAATGCTTGCTAGCCCATCATAGAAGTAGTTGGCATTTCGGCGACCTAGTGCTTGGATTGGATAGATTTTGATACCACCCTCTACTAATAGACCGGCTTCGTTTTTCCAATCTACATCAACTCTACCTAGGTGTGGTGGAGTTCTTGGTTTGTAATACCCAACCTTGTGCGGTTCCTCGTCACCAATCATAACCAGCGCCTTATTCTTGCCGCTAGTCCAATTTAGTGTGCGGGCCTTATGTAGAACTTCTTCATACATTTCGGGCGAGTCGCCACCACCCTGATTAGGCACCTTCTCTACAAAGCGGCAAATATTAGCTTGGTCACTAGAGAAATCGAGAATGTGTAGTGGGTCGCGGTCACAATAGTCGCCATGAGCAATAATAGCAATGCGCAGATTAGGAATCTCTTTGAAGAGATACTTAACTGTGTCGCTAATATTGCGTCTCACACGATGTATACAGGTTGACATACTACCAGTACAGTCGAACGAAAACGCTAGGTCAATTGAGTCGGTTGATTTCATAAATATTCCTCAGTACCATATCCATCTAAAAGTTCTGGTCCATCAAACGGTTTAGCAAATTCACTACCTAATATCTTAGCAAAGTCGTCTACATTCTCTTGTCGAGCTAGGTTTGGCACCTTTTGGGCCACTTCTACTAACTCTTTAACACGGCTTAATTGAAAGGTAACGAAGTCTTTAACCTCATCATCAACTTTAATCATACTGACAGTCACTAGACTAAACATAGTAAAGTAGACTGCGCCGTGGATACTGTCCCAACGCTTTTCATTATACGCGCCAGCCTCAGACATTTCAAGGGCCACGATGGAGCCATTTGTGTAGGCCACCCACTCGTCGAATAAATAAAAGGGTCTGTCGCCCCATGACCTTGCTTGCTGCACGCAGTAAAGGTCGTAGAGGCCAAGGACGCCGCCTCGGAAGTCTTGAGGTATTTTACCAGCAACTTGCTGGATTGTCAAGGGGTGTGGCTCGTTTAAAACGAAGGCGAGATTTTCGAGGCAGTATAAGCCCACATTCTTATCTCGGTGCCTACCACCACCGTTAGCTATCTCGCTGTTAATTTGGTGGGTATCTTCATGAGCTTCTGTTGTTTTTTCCCCACCATAATGAACCTTAGTATGTGAATATATATCATTATAGGTTTTACTAACGGTATTCGGCGGTTTTATAACTGGCAGATATTCAATTTTCATGGTTTTGGTGTATTATATCATGGGCGATAGTAAATTTGAAATATAAAGGATGAAACAATTCATGGCCAAACACGACCTTAAACCACATGTCTTTGTTTGTGATAGTGAATATAAAAGTTGTGGCACCTGTGGTCTTGAGCAACCACTGTCTTCTTTTACCATATCTAAGGATAGGTGGGATGGTCTATCTTCAGTATGTAAGTTGTGCCAATCCATGTCTCGTAAACGTAATCATAAAAACCTATTAGACAAACAGAATCCAATTACATGTTTGTATTGTTCTACTGTATTCTACAAATCACGGGCTAAAATCAAATATTCTAATACACATAATAAAAGACATTCAAAATTTTGCTCACACAAATGCTATAGAAACTCGCAACAGTCTACATTTCAATGTTCTGGATGTAAAAAAACAGTTAGTATATGTGAATATAAAGCAAAGGCTAGGAAATATTGTACTTTTAAGTGTTATGATTTACACAGGCCGCAATGTTTTGTTTCAAAACTAGAACTATTAATCCAAGAACAACTTAGTATTCTATACCCAAGTCTAGACTTCCATTTTAATCGTAGAGACACTATTAATTCAGAACTAGATATTTATATTCCTAGTTTAAAGCTTGGATTTGAGCTTAATGGGATATATCATTATGAGCCTATTTATGGTCCAGAAGTATTAGCTAGAACACAAAACAATGACAAGCGTAAATTTCAAGCATGTTTAGAACGCGGTGTCGAACTATGTGTAATAGACAGTAGCAAAAATCAACGCATTACTCATAAAACTGCTAAACCATATCTAGATATCATAACTAATATTATTAACCAAAAACTAACCTAGATAGTCTCATAATAGTACCAATATGACATAAGCCCAAGAACCTAATCCAACGCCAACAACAGTCCAGCTAAGCCAAGCAACTGTATCGTCAGTTGTAATATTCTTCGTCTTCATCTTCTTCTCTCTCCCACCTATCTTCTTCAAACCGATATCCGGCTGGTGCGATTAGGCAGTTAGGTACATGGATGTGGCTACCGCCACGCTTCACGGTTACATAATCATAACCCTCACCTAAAACGGGATATTCAAGTGACCGCTTAAGAGGGCCATATGGATGAACCAAACGAACTGTGTCTTTATTCTTCATTCTTCTTCAAATCCTTAATCAAATCAAAAATATTCCCAATAACTCTTGGCTGTTTTGAAAGCCATACTTTACCTAGTTTGTCTTTAGACAAGTGAATACCCTTATATAACACATAAGAGCTTTCTATTTCTTCTACAAAAATTTGTTTTTCGTCGGTAATCATACCGATGTAGTTGTTGTGACAGATTGCAATATCACCTGGCTTTGGCATTTCTATTTAAACTTTGGGTCCAAGAGACTATTATGAACAACAATTTTTTTACACCAGTCTAAAAATACATCTTCAGACATATACGACTTCATTACATTAACTGTTTTATGTACCCACTGCACATTACCTTCTATATATCCTTTGGTCGAATCAATCCTATCAAGAGAGGCTGTTCTACCGTCCCTGTTGCTTTTACCAAAGTCAATTGGCGTCCCGGTCAGGGCACATATCTTATTTTGCTCAATATATAAAGACCATAGATATTCTTTAGTCACTTCAAAAGGGATATTTCTATTCTTAGCATTTTTCTTAAATACTAACATATGTTGTCCAGAAATATCACCACAACCCTTCCAATTATGGTATCTCTTCACTTCTTTAGCTAGACACCCACAACTACGAGTATGTCTATCTTTTGCTGTTAGACAAAATTTGCGTATGCTTTTTACCGTACCGCAATCGCATCTACAGATTAGATATACGTTGCCATGTCTATCTCGTTGTTCATCTACTTTAACCACCAAAAGCCTGCCAAAGCGCTGACCTATCAAGGCTTCATGGTTAAACTCTCTATTATTTTTTGGCATATTGTACCTCCAATATACTATACACCAAAAAAACCCAGAGTATTGGCTACTGGAATGGCTTTTCTAGCAAAAGCTGTAAAAATCCTTTGATTTCCTTATACTTTTTACAGTTCTTAGTAATACCATAAGAGTCTAATCCTTTTTCAGATAGCCAATCGTATATGTTTTGACCAAACTCCTGAGACCGCGAGGTTATATCACAACATAGTTCGGCCACATATATTCTAGGCATCTCATTGATATGCCCCCAGTATTCTACGTGGTGGAAATTTCCGTGCTGATGTTCATGTGCCGCCAACTTAAACTTCTCTGGCTCGCTATCCTTCACATCCTGATGTAGATACATCCATTCTACACCACTAAACTTAGAGTTGTCATGAATAAAGCCATTGGCTATGAGACGTTTACCAAACTCTATCTCACCACGGTCTATTAATCGTTCACCAAGTAGTGTACAATTCGCCCTAACATTATTGATATGCCTAACCAATGCGTCTAAACGACGCACCGCTAAATCTTTATCCATTTAACTTCAACACCATCTTTCCTGTCTTGGGGTCTGCGACCCACTCACCTAAACCACGTTCTACTGACTCTTTCTGGAGTCTCTTTAACTCTGACTTCATCTCATCTATTTCAGCAACTACATTGACCGTCTTTCTACACCAAAACCCTTTACTTTATTTGACAATTCTAAACTTATCATTGATTTTACATCGCTTTGATAGGTCTATCTCTATTAGACTTTTTTCCACTTTTGCGTGGCAATTAAAGCATAGCACTATACAAAGGTTAACCTCATGAGCTATTAGCTTCTTGCTAAAATTGGACAAACACTTGCAGACTTTATGGTTTTTAAGGGTGGGGTCTATATGGTGAAAGGTAAGACAACATATCTCTTTTTCATCACAGTTAGCACATCCATAGTGCGACTTGATTTCCATAATCCATAGCTGGCGTTCTCTACGGTGCTTTCGAGACAATTGGAATTCCTTCTGTGACTTCTTGTGTAACCATCACTGACATTGGCCACTGTCTACCATAATATTCATTATCAATTCGCTCATAATCAATAAAGAAGATTCTCTTGTTGCCAAAGTCCTGCTGATGGTCTTGTGCCTCCGCAAGAATGCGCTGCACTTCTTTTCTTGTAATATCTGTTGTTAATCTAACGTGTCCAATCCAAAGCTTAGTAGCGTATTCTGCAACCTCTCGGTTAAAATTCGCTCCAAACTCATTGTTCCTAATATCGTAGAATATGCGACCACGCTCTTTTAATAGTTGGGTAGCATAACTATTCGGCTGTACTTTGTCAAAGTAAAAATGATAAGCCTTTTCATAAAAGAACACAGCTAAGTCTGTACTAAATGACTGTGTTTCATCATTCCATATATTTTCTTCATAACGATGTTCTGCCGGTAGAAACCAAACCATCGGAATAGAACCAATAATTGGTTTCACTTCTTGATATGATTCTAGTGCCCTTTGAACTCTAAATCTTATCTCTAGGTCTTCATGTTTAGCATTGGCTAGGAGTATTTCCTTATTATCTAGAAACACCAAGCCTTCTTCCGCAGCCTCTCTTACACTGTACGTCGGACTACCTAGGTCATTAATCAGCTTTTGCGGGTCCACCGACTTCTTCGGAGTCTCGCAATATGCCATCGACCTCATCGTAAATAGGAGAATCAGGGTCAAGATAAATCTTACCATCGCTCCCTCGCTTCCATTTAAACCAAGATTTGACTTCTTCCATAACAGAGTCTACTTTTTTACTAAACTGCTCTGGAAAGCTATGTAGAGTCTCAACGCCAGAGTTGATTTTTTGGGCTAGGTCTCCCGCTTTATTGACCAGCGTATCTTTAGCACCTTGAGAGTAGCCGTAAAAATATACGCCACCCAAGAGTGCCAGATACACCAAGCCAGTTGCTAAGTCTTTCAAGGTGTTAGCTCCATGTATTTAATCGTCATCATCATCTTCTTCGTCATCCCAAAACTTCTTATTCTCAGCGATATCTTTTTCTATCTTAGCTATTGTCTCTAGCTGTTCTTCTATATCGCCCCTAATATGTTCTATATGTCCTTGTCTCGCCCCATTTACCGTTCCATAAACGTGGGTAGGATAGAACCAAGTAGTCCAAAATGAACCGCCGTTTATTTCAACAGAATGACCATCTAGACCAATACGGTATTTCTCTCTTTTACCTAGCTTCGTATCTTGTTTACATATCCAATAACCGCCATCATCTTCATTAGGCTTTATGCTATAGATTGGCATACCAAGCACAAATTCAACACCATCGGCTAGCATAACCTTTTCTTCCATAAACGGCAATGTCTGTTGTTCGGCCATTATACTTCCTCTATCTTTCCTAAGATATCATCAATAGTTATTAAGTGAAACTCTCTATCGCCAATATAGACCTTAACCGAAGCGTCTAGTTCCGCCACGCAATAGTCGAGGCTGTCAAACTCTGCCTCTTCATTATACTCACCGTCGCCAATCTTTTCGTCGCCAGTTTTGATTATCTGGACAACTCTAGTTGGTACTATTTTGTCGGTGTTTATATTCTTCCTTGGCTCAATCTCAAATAGCGGAAAACGTTCCCTAGCTTCAATTGGTGTTAGTTCACGGACTAAATAAGAAAACTTAGTTGGTGTAAACCTAATAGTCATGTTTGTCTATCTTCGCTCTTAGTTTTTTTCTGTTCTGGTCTTTCGCCACCCATTAGAAACTGGATGTACAAAACATTACGCTGCAACTCCTCACACAACGCTTCTATCTCGTTAAGCTCACCATAGGTTAATATACAGTCATTTTGCATACGCTGTATAATTAGGTCTTTTGGTTGAACTAAACCAGCCGCTTGAAACTTAAGTGCAATATTCATAATAGAAACCAGTTCATCGTTTGTAACTGGACTATTAAGCTTTTCAGCTTTAGCTATAGCCCGTTGTTCTGGTTTCAGTACTACACTGTCATATATACCATAGCACACTCCAACTAGAATTGCTAGATATACTACCCAAACTAATCTGGTTGGCCTCTGTGGCTGGGCTGGTTTTTTAACTGCCATTAGTGTCTCCTGTGTATATGTTGGTCGTAGATGCTGACCTCATAACATATTATACACAGAAAAATCGTACTCACAAGCAGAAATAGGGTGATAATCATAATCACCTCCAGATATACCTATAGCTCGGATAGTAATAATACCAATAGCCGGTCGTATGCGGATAGTAATATACATGGGGTTGGACATACCGATACTGCGGCGCATAGTAATGGTAGTGATAGTGGTACTGCGGTCGTCTGAACACTTGTGGGAACGGACTGACCGGCGTAGGTCTTGGCACTACAACCGCTGGTGCGGGCTGAGGCGCGGGTGTATTATACCACGGCTCTTGAGCTAGCGCAAGTCCTGACATTAAAAAAACGAGGGCTAATCCTTTGAACATCGCCATTGTACCCTTTCTACTCTAAGCTGCTGGTGCCGACTCTTTGAATCATTACCAGAGCGAGAATGAAGATAGGCACGCCGACTCTTAGCGTCACCTTCTTCACGAATGTCCCACTCGCCGGTCTGTCTGTTGCGAACTTCTATTTTAAACATCTTTTCCCCTAACTAATGTTATTTCCCTATCCTTAGTATCTTCTTCCGCAATTGGCCAGTCTTCAGTACTAGGAGTACCTAAACGAGTAATTGTGGTATTAGCCTGGTTCTTACACCATTCTATCCACCTTTTATGTCCAGCCTCAGCCTTAATCTTATCTTCATATCGTTCTACTGGATGTATATTATCTCTAGGAGCGGCGTCTCCAATAGCTGTTTCATACTTATCTAGGTCTGTAGCATATACCGTAGAAACAAATAGGCCACCTATCTCATCAAAGCCTATTTTTCTATCTTCATAACTATTTTTTACTTCACGCTGCTCTGGTGTTAAAAACAGTTCATCAAATATGTTTAACATTTTTTAAGTTCCTTCCACCCCTTTTCAAAAGCCTTACGTGCCTTAATCTCTGCCTTAGTCGGTCTAAACGTATCTGCGAACCTGGGCATACTAAGTATATAGTCTATCTGCCGCTGTCTAAGTGGTACTTTAACATATGGTCTTAGGTCTCTAAGAAAGTTGACCGCGCTAGCACATGTTAGACACCAATACTTGCGATAGCCCTTTTTATCGGCATTGCTTACACATCCACCATATGTGTTTTGTAGATAGTCTAGTAGAACAAACCTCTTCTTAGTGACCACTATTCTAACAAGCTCATACTTCCAAGTATATTTGTTTCTATAGGTAGCGTTGTCAGCTATGCGTGGCTTCCAGAGAGTAATAGTGCCGCGCCCATCAAAGAGACCAGCGGTATAGATTAGAGCTTTCTTTTTGTCTTTTCCACTCATAATTATACAATACCTTATCTACTTCTTCCCTATTGTTGAAAACGGCTAGATGCACATTATGTACGCCGCTATAAGAATCTGGCCTTATTTGACCATCGCTACATAGAAAACACTCATCTTCTTCACTATAAAGATAGTAAGTGCAATGTCTATAAAGAAACCTTTGAAAAGAAGGCATAAAGACATCCTTTAGAGTTTGGTGCCAAGATAGGATTCTCACCTATATCACTCACCGGAAAGGCGAGTATCTTAATTAAACGACCTGACATTTGATTTGGTGGGCCAAGAGACGACCGGCCCATTTTCTTTTTTGTAGCAGGCATGACTTATCCTTTATAAATAGAGAAGGCGCAAGGGGACTTGACCCCTATCCTCTACCTCGCAGTAGCCGCTTTTGGCCATTAAGCTATACGCCGACATAATTAAGTCCAAGTAGGTGGAGTCGAACCAACCCGCGAGTTAGTTATCAGCTATCTCAGTGCAACCGGCACATTTACTTGGTTAAAAAAAGGGTTTTAGTACAGTTATACCCTTTGAGTGTGACCATTACTGTCTGTCCACGGGAGTATTAATCCCTGCACACTCTTTGTCCTTGTCGTTGCCTTTCGGCCCCCAACAACAGGGAATAGTAGATAAGTCGTTCTAGGTTTGGCTCAAGACACCGCTAAGTAATCTCTCCCCTTGCCTGTACCAGCTTCTATCCCCAAGAGATAGATACTGCCACGCCTTTCGGCTGGAACCTCCTGCTTTCGCAAAAGGCCATAGACACTTCCTCCCTATCTACGTGTGTTTTGTTGTCGCGAGACAACTTCTTGGGATACTTACCTTTCAAGTAATTATCCAAGCCGTTCACCGATAAACACACCAATCCGATTGTCTTTCGAGCAGTAATCCGCCATTGGCGTAGCGACCCATGCCCTAAGTTACTAGTATATTCTAACCCGCCAAGGTTATTCATATACACCATTACTGATAGTCTCAGAACGAGTAAACGCCCCTGCTCTATCTGGCTTTTGCCTATGTGTCTTGCGACACTCGCCCGCTCGGCTATCGAACTAGCAAAGCGATTTGAAGTCCCGGCAACAAAGGGACTTAGTAATTAGTCTTGTCTTACCAACTCTATTTCTTCTGCATCACAAAGACCGTCAAGCCAACCTAGTTTGACAACCCTAGTATTGGTTCTATTTGCGGCCCATGTCTTCCACTTTTCATGACCTTCTTTAGCTGCTTCCAGCGAAGAGTATCTTTCAACTGGATGAGCCCCATTAGCATCTAGTAAGGCTGTTTCATAGCCTTCATCTGTCGTATCACATGTAGAAATGTCAAGACCTTCTACTGTGTCACGCCCAACCTTACGAGCTTCGTAATTACCCATGTCATTAATGAATGAAAACATTCCGCGCATTGCTTTGTCCTTTCTATTATACTCCAAAAAACTTCCGCGTCAAGAGTAGCCCGCAAGGGAATCGCACCCTTCTCACTTGGCTGAGAACCAAGTATTCTAACTACTAAACTAGCGGGCCATATGTTTACTATAGTTCATTCTACAGTAAACTTGTTTACAGGCGTATTTTAACGAGATAACCGCACCCCCTCGGTGGCTTGCGCCACTATAATTCGTCTAACACTCTCTTTTGGTATGGCCACAACTCTTGATAATGTTGTTCACACACCCTACAACCTTCTTTTAGTCTATTAGGGCAGTCAAACACAATACATAAACCCCTACTAAATCGTTCTAGTGCTTTAGATAGAGAGTACTTACCATCAAGCGTAAAGTCAGGTTTTAAAGTGTAATTTTCCATAAGTGCAAAGTAGGGGACTCGAACCCCTGTTCTCACATTGGAAGTGTGATAGACTAGCCGCTGTCTTAACTAAGCATGATATCTGTTATAGGTTTTGCGCCTATTCCTCCGAGTTAAAGGCTCGGCGTGCTACTATTACACTAAGCAGAGCATTGAAGTTGTGGACTGCGCCACCTTTTATACTCACTCAATTAATGAGTCGTTGTTTATTTTTTGTTTTTTCGACAAGAACCTGTCAACTTTATTCGTACAAACTTGTCGGAGGGGTCTGATATAACCCCCACGATGGTTACCATTATCTCTATAAAGACTGGCTTTTAGAGCATGTTCACACCATCAAATCCCGAGTGCGCCTACCCGAACCTGCATCGGGTTCCAGACATTGGCAATGTCCGATTTTACTACATAAACTACAGGCGCGAATTTTCTTTCTTCAACCAATACCCCCTAGGAGGCATCTCTATATTATACTCAATACACCAGTTCTTAATTGTTTTGTCGCTAACATCATATTCTTTACACAATTCCCAAGCAGGCTTTTCCCATATATGCGCGCCATCGTGCTGTCCGTCTTACACTACAAGCCCTGTGTGTTACACATTTAAAAAGCAGGACCGCGAGGGTTTGAACCTCTCACCTATGGCAGTTTGGAGCGGGGGTGAGATTCGAGACTCACTCTGTGATATTATCCTGTGCCGTTTTTACACTACCCCACATAAACAAGGGTGAATAACGAGGGTCGAACTCGTACCTTCTCTTTCACAGAGAGATGTGCAGAACCGCTACACTATACCCACCATATAGACCGCTTAGGGCGGTCAGTCCTGGCCCGTTGTGCCACCATCACGTTATTTCTTTAAAGGCCAAACGTGAATAGCCTTAGTAACTCCACAGGGAATCGAACCCATATAATGTCTTGCTGTTTCGAAGACAGCCGTGCTATCCATCACACTCTGGAGCCAAACAAACACAACTAGGTCAATCATTAAGACGCTGCTTATACCGTCGCCTCGGAGCAAGACCGGACCTACTAAGCACTACGTAGATTAACTTACTCTCCCTTGGGCCAGCATACGGCTGGTGCTTCTAGTTGATGTACTCATCCAGTAACCCATAGTGGAATCGAACCACTTATTCAGATTTAGGAAATCCGAAAGCTCATCCAGAACATAGGTCAATCGTGCCCACAGGTCACTCTACAGACTAAGCTGTAAACCTACTTTGACAGTGGGTTATCTCTCTCAGGCAGAGTGTCAAGCTTACCCTGTTGTTCCCAAGCGTAACTATGGTCAAACCCTTTTATACTTGGTGGAATGACGTTTCAAGTAACAGATGCCAACCTGTCAATCACGGCTTAGTATCTGGTAGTGGAGTCGAACCACTGTTTTCAGCCTTCGCAGGGCCGAACCATCAATCCCTATGACCAGATATGTTATAATTAGCACTCTTTGGTGTATAATACGTTAAGAATGCTTGTTTTCAAAACCCACGAACGGTGCTAAATGATTCCTTTATATAACCAAGAAGACTTTGACAATAGTAATTACGCAACAATGTTCCCACTTCAATGCGCCCATTGTTCAAAAACATTTCACAAGGCTAAAAAACGAATATTAGACGCACAACGTTATAACCAACAAGGTAAATGTATTTTCTGCTCCAACACATGTAGAGGTTTAGCCAAATCCGTTGCTAAAAACCTACTGGTTGAATGTCTTAATTGTAAGACTATATTTTCCAAACATCTCGGAGACTGTAAAAAACATCCCAATCATTTCTGTGGCCATAGTTGTCGCGCCACATATCACAACACCCATAAAACTAAGGGCTATCGGCGCTCTAAATTAGAGCTATGGTTAGAAAATCAACTAACTAACCTATATCCAAACCTTACGCTTCAATTCAACAATAAAGATATTATCAATTCTGAACTAGACATCTATATTGTAGAACTCAAATTAGCAATTGAACTTAATGGTATATTTCACTATGAACCAATATACGGTCAAGACCAACTAAGTAAAATACAGAACAATGACACTCGCAAATTTCAAGCATGTATTGAGCATGGTATCGAACTGTGTATCATAGATACTAGCAAACAAAAAAAGTTCAACCCTAAATCATCACAACAATACTTAGATATCATTACAAATATCATCAACTCTAAGGCGACACCACCGGGTACTGACCCCGGACCTTCTCCGTGACAGGGAGATATGCAGAAACCTCTACAACATGATGCCAATTGACTAGTCTAGGTCGGCAGTTATTCCCCGTCTGTGCCAACTCCACGCCTGACGGGACAGATGTTCTCTTGCAACTAGTCTTGGAGAACCCACACTTACTTACAAAGCTCCAGCAAGTGGAATCGAACCACTGACCTTCTTCCGAAGGCGACGGATTAACAGTCCGCTCGCAACACCAACGTTGCCCCACTGGAATATGTGGCTATCCGCCACCCTGTCGGCTCTTGGCCGACCTAATCAACACAAACTTTACATTACCCATATTGTCAACTTCATACTTCCCATAACCAAGCTCAACTAACTCTGAACGATGTTGTGTTAAGTAGTCATGCCAATCTTGACTATTACAAAATCCAAGGGCTAATCCTAAAGCCACACCAATTAGCATACCGACTAGTACACCCATAGCTGTAGATTCAGCAGAACTCATGCTTTTTCATCCTCTGCTGCCACCGGCAACGTTAAAACTTCCAAAACGATTCCAATGATTGCTTGTAGGTCATCTAAATTAGGTCGGCGTAATCCTCCCATTGACCAATATCCGGTTTTCGGATTCATGCTGACTTCTAACCCATTCTCAAACTTCAAAAAAACCAAACTAGGATTTACGTGTTGTATCGTATATTTCATTACCGCCTCAATAGTTTGTCCACAACCTTACGAGTCTTATCGACCACTTTGTTGACCACGTTTCTGACCTTGTTCCCTATGGTTGCTGTTTTTGCCATTTTGTAACTCCATCTTCACATTAGTATTGCCGCAAGCAAAGATTATTACATCGCGTGCATCTTGTACTGCGTCAGCAGTACCGTAAATTTCCAGCTTTAGACCTTCTGGATTAATCCAAGAAAGTTTTGAGAGCGCGGCGCTCATTAGTCTATTCTCCTCATTAAGTAGGGGTGGAGGGAGTCGAACCCAATCGCCACGCAAGGTAAAAGCTTGGTATGCTACCGTAACACTTCACCCCCATACAACAGACCTTTTCGCCAGCACAGTGCAGATGTTTTCTAGATTAGGTGGCTAATAGGACTCGAACCTATACTTCCGGCTTAAATGGCCGGCGTGCTACCATTAACACTATAACTCTTTGCGTGGTCTTGTTATCCACTAACCTTTGCGCAAATCTACACTACACTGGCGGAAAAGTCCGCAGTAGCTCTACAGGGAGTCGAACCCTGACCTGTCTCCTTAAGAGGGAGCGATGCAACCATAACACCTCAGAGCCATATCAACTATACTTTACTTTTCCACACTCATCACACCTACAAACCCGAATTTTCCATCCTTCAAACACAACATATGGATACATTGTTGATTTCCACTCGAACTCGGCATATCCTATATTTCTATAGGAGTGAAGGCCGAAAAAGCACATTAGTCTCTGAACCATTCCATCTCCTAAGAACTGTACTCAGTTCACCAAATGTTCATCTTAAACTTCCGCCATATCCCAAATATTCCCTTCAACCACCACTTCTTACACTTTGTACAAGCCCTGATGGTTCCGTGTTGGATTTCTCGCAACCCGTATGAGCCGATAGCGAAATATAAAAAGTTGTGCTTACAGCGTTTCAACCACACTCCTATTGTAGCAGAAAAACTCGTCTTTGTCAAGTGGTCATTTTTTGACCAAGCGGAAGGAAAACGAATCGAACGTTCACCGCCATATTTCAGACGGACGGCATTAGCAGTGCCGCTGGGGAAACCAATACCCACATCCCTTCCATAAAGAGCGTACTCGCTCACACCCACTTCTCTATTCTCGCGGCCCACTCCTGTCTCTCATTACAGTTGTCGCAGACCCTAAAGTAGAACATCTTGCCGTGGCGACTAATCGCCTTATATTGAAACTCATGTTGTAGAGTCCATATACAATGGAGTCTTCGACGTAGCTTCTTAAACAGCATTAAGTGGGGCCTGTCGGAATCGAACCGACCTTCGCGGGGTTTCAAGCCGCTGTTGTCACCAGATTAACTAAGACCCCTTATTTATTACATTAACCCTCTTACTACTATATTCAACCAATATCCAGAAACCAATATACCCGCCATACTCAAGAAAATCAACACAACCCAAACCTGGTCCCTAGTTACTTGCCACTTTTGACCAGCGACATACATACTGTAGCCAGATACAAAAAGCAAAAAGGTGAGTAATACAACTACTAGCGGCGTCATAGGTAATGTATCCTAGTAAGGCTCTCTATAAAATTAGATGTCTTTCTCGCACAAAATACTATCATTCTTAGCAAATGGCTTGAAAAAATCAGCATGTTTGCTATTATGTAGTGTAAACTTATTATGGCGGTTACGCCCGCCGCGATGTTTAATCTCGAACATTAGTCTTGTTTTCTCTAATTCACTTGCTTTGTAATTCACGATGTTCCCCTGCGAGAAGTGTGTCGTCATCGTACCCCCTTATTATACACAAAAAGTTGTCAAAGTCAAGGGGTCCGTTTAAAATTTTTGAGTCGATTGTTTCTCCAAATTATTGATTCTGATGCGGTTCATCTGGTGGTTCTATTTTTGATATAAATTCATAGTTGTTTGGCTCACCATTGAATAGCGTTTCCATAAATTCAAGTACGCCAATCTCATTTAGTCTAGTAATTACTGGTTTTCGGTTCTTATGTTTTTTATCTCTTACCCAATAATATCCAGGTTCTAACATTATACATCATACTCCTGCGGTGGTAGTGTAACTACAGCATGTTCAAATACTGCCGAGGTCCATGAATCTCTCTGGTCGCCATGACTCATAGTTTTACACTTAATAACAACCGTAGAAGCGTTAAAGTGCTTTCTAAGAATCTCTTGTACTTCTTCCTTGTTGAGTGTAATCACTGCTGACTTTTTCATTTCTGCTTCGCCTTACGAAAACTAGTCTTTAAATCAAACCCCTTAGCCTCAATCAGGTCGTTATTAGATACTGGTGGAATTTTTTCCCGCTGGCCAGAACCTAACACACCAAACAAATACATCTCTATCTCTTGTGCTGCTAGATGTGGAGAGAATACCTTGGCGAACCGATAATCTTCTAGGCAACAGTCGGCATCTAATAGTTGATTCTCTTTATTGCTACAATGTTCCTCCTTTTTGTATATCACAAAACATGGAGTGTGTAGCTCTACAAATGCCTTTTTCGCCCTATTAATAGCTCTAAGAGTCTCACCACCATTTACCCTTTTCCAAAAGTTGATAACATCTTCTATATAGCCATATGGCCTATAGCGGAATTTGTTTTTACCCATTCTTTTCATTAGTTCAAATGGCTCATAAAACTCAATCAGCTTATCAATATCGTAGATAAAAGTAGACGAGCGCTTTGGTGCTGCTGAACTATTTTTTTGCTTCATTGGCTCGGCAACATTTATTTCACAACATGGATATATCTTACCACAAAACCCTATTAGGTTAAATCTAATGATTGGGTCGAAAAGATTGCATCCACTATGAAAACCGCCACCAGTATAACCTTCATATGTTTTGGTATGGCGAACATATAGATTCACCTTATCACTCGGGTCTTGGCAGCAGTCGTAGTAGTCGTGGAACTTAGATATGATTCTCATGGCCGCTTCGCGTCCTCTAGGATTTTGGCTGCCGACAAAGGATTCAAATTACTCTCATTACAGTATAGTAGCGCAAGTAGCTTATTTTGTGTATCAAGTCGCTCACAGATTTCCTCGGTGGCTCGGCGAATATTTTGAGCAATTGCTCTCTCTCCATATGATGCAGAAGTGCTACCTAGTACTGCATCCCATTCTGTTTTAGCCATTTGTTCCCCAATGCAAAGTAATAGCTTCTGCCATCAATCCATAACCAGCACGCTCTGATAGTTCTACAGCCTTCTTAATGTCTTTATGGTAAAGTGCCATATGACAGTCACATAGAAAGCCGATACGGTCTGTGTCTTTAAGAGTATCTCTTTGGACAGATATCTCCAGAGCGATAAATAAATTCCAGAGTATCGCTTCCTTGTGTGGGAAGGCTTTCAGAATTAGTTCTTTACTGAACATCGGTTTCACTGTGTCCTTCATGCCATCCATCCAACCAATATTTGGTTTCAAGTTCGTTTAAGTGTCTAGGAACATCCTCTTTGGTCAGTCCCTTACAATAAGCTGAATAGCCTTCTAAGCTAAATTCAGTCTGGTCCCATCGCTCGCGGGTGAGATTGCGGATTTCACGGCCCATCTGTAGCCTCTACTGGAAAGTTGATATAACGAGTATACGGACCTATCTTACCTAGTTCATACAGTTGTTCTCGTCGAAGGTCTTTACAGATTACTGGTTGCATATGGAAAGCATGTAGACCTGTAGACTCCATATCATGACGCCATGTTAAGTAGTCTATAATAGACTGTGGCCATGCTTCCTGCTTAGGAGTGGGTATGTAGGGCAATATAGGCGCTGCCACAAATAGCTTAAGAAGGTCGCGGCGTTTCACCTTTCCTCCAAATCCTATGACACATAGCCATTGTTTGTTTGTTCTTTTTAATCGTCTTGCGTACTTCCGTCAATGGTTTCATCATATTCATGAAGCTTTATATTCCCAATAGGTATTTCAGGACACTCATCTTCTGTTCCAATATCAATACAGAAGCATCTCTCGTTAAGGTATCTGATTTGAGTCTTAGCGGGACGGTCAGGCCAGTCACCAATAATAAGAGGGACTGTTGCGTAGAAGATACGCTTATCCATGTGTATTTTGCGTCCACTTAGGATTAACTACTTGACCAGTGAAACTAGCAACCTGACCAGTCTTTTCATCTTTGAATTCTATTTCAATATCAATAGTTGGAGGGGATGGTATTTCTATTGGTGCTGGCTGTCCTAATCCAAATACTGGCGATAATTTGTAGCTGGATGTTAGTTTAATCTTATACAGGCCAGAGTTATGATTGTACACATACTGCTTCGCTTTAGCCAGTGCCGCGAATGGCACACAGAGAGTAGCTGCGGCACCACCAAAGATGCCTAAGAGTTTACGTCGATTCATTTAGAAAGTCCTTCTATAGTTCTCAAGAGCAAGAATCAAGATATTTTTATCTGAACAACCGCCATCACGCCACTTTTCTAGAGCTTTGTGTAGTTCTTGTAGTTGGGCAATAAGTATATCTCGTTGCTCAATCATCTGACCATCGCGCTCATAAGCCTTTTTGGCACCGGCGTTCTTATGGTTGATATACTCTACAAGCTGGTCGAGGTCAATTTCTACTTTCATTCTTACAGCCCCTTAATAGGTGTTTCATCCTTATGAAATTCACAGTCTTTCATCTCTCCTAATAGTTGAACTGTATGACCACATCTAGGACAATCAACTATATCTGCACCAGTGAATCTTTTAACGGCATTCATACCGCTACAAAATGGACAACAATACCAAAACTCAAATACCTTCACAGGTTTAGCTTTAGCATAGTCATCACTATATTTTGTGTTCCTATATGTCATAGAGACGGCCATCCTTTAACTATAAAAAATACTTCCTTTAACTTTCTTAGCCAACTCATCATCCACTTTAATCTTCCAAAGTTTGACTATTGCCTCGGCCTCTTCTTTGGTATTAAAGAGCTGACTCTTACTAGACCCGTCAGTTGGATACTCATACTGCCACACACCATAATCGGTATATAGTTTTTCCTCAACCCTACGGCGTACAATAGCCCATTTACCGTTTGGACGCTGTTCAATAGTAATCATTTTAATTCCTTAATGGTAAGGCGTGCCACCACTCTACTCTATGGGGAGGGAGATTGATATAGCCTCCATAGCTTTACCCCTTCTATACTACAATCTTCACAAATGTATCCCATGTGTCCTTCCTAATCTATCTTGTGTGCCGCCACGGCTTTACAGAACTTAATTAGCTCATCCTCATGGAAGTCGTGTTTAGCTACATTAGCTATAAATGCAACAAACTGAATGTTGCCAACTATATAACCTTTAGATGAATCTATTCGGTCAACCGATGCCATATTGGCAACCTTTTGAGTAGATTGTCCACGACCGGGGTGTACTTTGGTTATAAGAAGCCATCCGGTATATGGACAAACACCACCCTGTTTTTCCCACTGTATCTTAAGGTCTTGCAAAGTAATCTCAACTACACTACTAGTCCCACTACGCTTTTTAGCATGTTGTTTAATTTTTTTCATATGGTAGCGAAATAGAGTATATTCATCCCTACCATTGTCTGAGTGTTGACTAATATCGTATGTGTTACGCTTGTCCTCTGGTATATTGGCTATAGTCACCTTACCAGTACAGTTTTTACTACAAAACACACGACGACCTTTGCGTATGTTTCTTGTATGTTCGGTCTTACGTCTACTAAACGTAGTACCACACTGTTCACACGTTAGTTCAACTAAAGTTATCATAGAAATTCCTCCGTCCACGAAATTGGTATATGTGTTATTATACACCAAAATCAGTGGATGTGGAGGGAATAAAGTGGACGCGGCGGCATTGAAGCCGCGTATCCCGGCCTGTATCATAAAAGCTTCTACGTTCATATTTCCTTATTTCGACAAGGAACAAAATAGCTCGTTGAATATTCGACTAGTATAACGAGTATTTACTAGTCTAGTTAGATTATTGGCCTAACACCTAGCTTCCAGTAACGTCAGGAGCTACGGGTCTAGCAGGGGACCAGCCTTGCCTCATTTAAGCGGCTAGAGCAAGAATTGAATCTGCATCTAAAACATTTGGTCAACTTTTATTGTGGCCCGTTGACCAGCCACAGAACGCTACTATCTACTCTATCAGGTGGGTCGAAACCTTTCGCGCCCAAATTTGCAAGGTTTTGGCCTCGCAGAGTTATTATACACCATCCGGCCCGCGCCGTCAAGTGGATTTTTTCCTTATTTTATCTCCACAACTACATCACCATATATGTTCCCTTTGTGCTAACACACCTTTAATCAGTTGATAATGCTCCTGCCACTCTGGCGACGACTTAACTATCTCACGACTTTCACCGTCCCAATGGTGGTCATCGTGTTTCTTCATCCAACTACGAAGGTAGGCTTTCAAACGTGGGGTCGTCAGCTTGTCTAGTTGGTCTTTTGAAAGCATGTGGTTATACCACCTTATCTATTAGGCCACTAAGTAGTCCATCCTTATCATCGTCATCCTTGAAATGTTCACACACCCGGTCTATGAAATCATTACGATTTCTGAGATGGTTTCTTGCCCACATCGCGGCTGTCAAGAACGCGACGATTGTGCTTTCTGTATACTCACTAACCACGATTTGACTCAGTATATTATCTACATAGTCAAACTTATCAGCCAAATATGCTTCATCAAATATCTCGAAAATGGTATCAATAGCATAATAGTGTTTATCGTCTGGGTTGTCCAGTTGTTTAACGAGAACTATAAATCCTTCGACAGACTCACAACTCAAAAGATTTTCGACCGTTTCTTTACTAACAATGTTGTAAAACATAGTACATCCTCATGCCCGGCGTTCTGCTTAATATTTTTCCACATTTATCTATAGGCTTGCGCCTATTTCACGACATTACTCGTTGAATGCACCGACCCGACCCTGCAAACGTGTAGCTCACCCACTCAGGTCTGTTTGGCTTGCAAACTCGGTAGTTCAAACGACAGCTAGCTGCCTCCTACCTTAAAAGCTATTTTGCGCCGAAGTTAGCTCTACATTAAATCCTGTCTAATGCAGCGTGGAACCGAGACATACTATTATAACACATCTCGAAATGCAAACTTAGCAATTCGCTCCATAGTCTTACGGAATAGTGATGCAGCAAACTTAACCAACTTGCCGAGTACATCGTCAAATATCGTAGCCACTACCGAGAACGGCCAGAACAGTACCCACAATGTAATCTTATTAGCATAATGCGCGAATGTTAATTGTTTAAGTAGATTTTCCAACTTCTCTCTTGATGGATTTTGTTTGTATCCATAACTATTAACAAGTTCCTCTTTTTCTGATACACAGAACAAATACCACTTGATTACGAATCCCCATAGACAGCCTATAAGGAAAAATAGGCCAGCTCCAACTAACGCGGTCTGCCAATTAGCTAATAACCATACCCAACCTGGCATACCTGCTAAGTACCAGATACCACCCAAAACTAAAGATACTACAGATGCTAACACACCATTCTCACTACCAACAGATAGTAATAGAATAAGTAGACAAACGCCTAAAACGATTGATAATAAAATACTCATAACGGCCCATATACCTTTTCTGTTTCTTGAATTACCCGAGACCAGTCAATAAATCGCCAACGACCTAACGTATCTATCTTAGGACTGGTGTTCACATAGTCTAGATACTTAAACACATCGTTCCAGTCGTCACCAAATAATAGTTCGTGAGGCATCGACATAAAGAACCAATTGGGGATTTCGTGCTTCTTACGCCCCTCGAAGTGAAATAATACTGGCTTCTTACAACGGTTAGCCCAGAAGTATTCCTCGGGCGACCCAAACGTTGGCGTATCCTTGTGTAAGTTTACTAATGTAAATGTAGTTACGTCTACACAATGAAGGTCAAACCCACGCACTGAATCTCCATACTTAGGCTTAATCTCGTCGTACCTCCCCTCTTGTTTCATATTGTCCATGTCTTGGCGCGCAGAGAACTCGTCCCTAAACTCTCCGACGATAGGCTTGTCGCATGGGTCCACTACCAAAATACCCATTTTACGTAATGGTAGTTTAACCATGTTACGCCATCCCTCGCCGCCGTCATGGGCATAATCCATACTGCCGCAAAGATATGTGGACATTCCAGCTAGTCTAGCCATACTATTCCTCTTTCTTGATTAGTTCAAACTTTGGTTTACCATTCTTGGGGTTTGTAGCCCAGTGAGCTAGTCCAGCCTTAATTAGCTTAGCCTTGAGGCTGGTTTCTTTCTCGTTTCCATCCATAGCTTTCTTCCACAAGAGTAAAAATTCATCATGCGCTCGCACGGCTTCTTCATGTGTTTTATAGTGCCAACTGATTCCCTCTCCAACTAGATGTACGTAAAACCAATTCGCGCTATATCGAATCGCTGTGATATTATCTGAGAGAAAAACAGCGTCTTGGTATTTAAATAGTTTACTCATATTCCTTCACATCTCCATTTTTCTCAATAGCCCCGTTTTCGTAAGGCCCTACTACTTGTGTGTAAAAAGTATCACCCGCAGTATATAGTATATCTCCTGCTATACTCTTAAGTCCGCAGGCTTTTATACTACATCTTAAAGCTATAACAGTACAGACATAGTTACAAAACCCATCCCAATCCTTCTGGTCCTGCTCATGGATAATATGGCCGATTTCGTCAGTATACTTAGTAAAACATTGTCTAGGACCGTCATAATCTGGAATTATGTAGTTCATAGATTTAAATGCTATGCGTCTTACCCATTCTTCTCTTGCCGCCGCGAACACACCATACGCCCGATGTAGATAGTGATAGCGCCACCCGCCAATAGGTTGAAAGACGTACTCTACTATGTCAATAAGGATAGCTGGAACCTGCCGGTGAGACTGAACCTCACTAACCAATTCGGATATAAATGGTTCTACCTGTGAGCGTAGCTCTTGTTTGATATATGGCATTAGAATCCTCTATAATAATCACGATTGTAAATGCTTAGTTTCTTACTTGGATTTCGTCGTGCCTCAGCCATTTTTGTATAAGCATCGTTTGCAGCCATAATCAACACAAATACTACTATTAGATAGAACATGGGGACGGCCCCTTCTTTCTTGTAAAACAAAACCTAGCATAACCATCAAAAAATTCTAATGAATTAGGCTTAATCTCAAAGTCTCCAACCTTGCCTTGTATTGGGAAGTGTTCAAATATAGACATTGGGATGAAGGTATCACCCTCATACTCCTTATCCATCTGTGTAACATATATGTTATCTAGCTTAACATTCTCCAGCGCCCATTTGTAGATAGAAGCACCGCCAATAAAGAAAACCTTATCGTACAACTTCTGATTCTCTACAACATCTGATAGTCTGTCCATGCTAGGTAATACCACCATCGGTGTATAATCTGGAAAGTAGTAATTCACTACACCATGTTTATCATCACCGGCCATAGTAGCAGATACTACTAAATTAAGTCTATCTGCTAAAGGTCTGCGCGTATAAGGTATAGATTCCCAAGTATTTCTACCCATCACCACAACACTATTTGCAGTAGTGTCTTTGAAAAACTTCAAATCCTCTGGAAAGTGCCACGGTATCTTCCCATCCTTACCGATGACGCCTTTCGGGTCGCACGCCACTATTAGATTATACTCCACGCGGAGGCTCCTGTCAAGATACGCTTGTTGTGTGGAAGGGTCAGACTACTATACCAAGATTATTGGGCTGATACATCGCTCTTAGCTTCAGCCGCCGCCTCCTGAATAGCCGCCCTCACTATAGCCTTTTTATATACATAATCAGCATAGAAGCTGAATGCTATAATTACCGGGAACAGTAAAATTAAACCAACCACTTTAGCTGTGTCAGACATTTTTAGCTTTCTTCTGTTTAAGTTTCACTACCTTGTGTGGCTCTCTATACACACCATACTTAGAAAGGCCAGGCTTACCCATATATATAACACATCTTGCTTGCTCGCCCTCTTTCGGATTGCCAGTAGCATGAATACAGTCTGCCGTTAGGTATAGAACTGTAAACTTACCAGCATATCCCATGTTAATTGGGTCCGCATCTTCTAGCTTGAAGTACGGCCCGCTACCCTGAATGACCTTGATACGGTCGCCACGTTGTAGGGTTCGCCAATCGAAGTCAGTCTGTTGAGCCTCACCAGTGCGTTGCTGACGCATCTGAGCTAGGCTAACGCCTTCTACGTCTTTCTTGAAAGTAAATGGGGTCTGGCAACTAGGACACTTGAATGCCCTAGGGCCAGTCGCCACCCCACACTTACTACACGTTTTCTGTCCGCGTGCCATTGGAACTCCTATTTACAAAACTTGCCATTAGCATCACGCTTACAGTGCTTGTTGCCGCAAGACTGCTTACACGAACTGTCTAGCCGTGCAAACGCTTCTTTTTGTGTTAGCTCTCGTTCATCATCATATCGAAGAACTTCACCAATATAACCATCTACATTCCAAAAGACGCTCTGATGACTTCTTGTACCATCCTTACGGATGTACCACATCTTCTCCTTAGACCCATCAATACCTTCAACATAAGCAAGATTAGGATTGCTGTTGACAGTAAAGTATCGCTTCTTGCCCTTAGTAGGAGCGTCAGCCTTCACATCCTGCACCCAAGTATCCTTCGGTGCCTCGGCCTTTTCCTTCACAGCCTCATGCACTTCAAGAGTTTCCTGACCCTTATACAGATTCTTGGTCAAGTCCGACTGATACTCAGACACAACTTCATAGCGACACACACGCATCTTCATGAAGTTATGACCCTTTGGCACGCTAACGATATCGCGCGGATTCACTTTAACAATGATGATGCGGAAATTCCTATCGTCCGTTTGCCATCCACCATACTTAGTGACATAATCCATAGCACCCACATGCAGACCGTGCGAACAGTCTACACTACGATTGTCGTCCACCTTATCGCGGTCAATCTCAACAACACAGCCCGGCTTATTCAGAATAGGCACAATCTTAAGCCGCCTGCCTTCGTCGCTTCGGCTGAACAGGTCATACCAGTCCATACCCACCGCCTTATAGCACAAAAGGTCACCATCTTCATGAATCGCCAGATTCTTATTCTGTGCGAAGTCAAAACCTTCTTCACGCGAAGCAAAGCTTGGGTTCTGTAGGAACTTCTCTAAGTGCCGCATTAGAGGCTCGATTGGATACCCCTCTGTCAAGAACAGCTTGATACGGTCGGCAATTGCGTGATGGACCTTAATGCCATCGTAGTACACCTCACCACCCTGTACCAAGACCTTACCAATCTGGACCGATGCCGGTGCCGCGACTGGCTTAGGTGTAGCTACCACCTTTTTAGTAAGAACCTCGTATAGAGCATCCTCATTATCTTCCAACTTTAGAAGCTCTTGTACCTTACTATAGAAGGCATCTTCCGGCTTAGCCTGAAACGGACGGCCCTTAACGAACAGGGTCATAACACCATTATTATAACTCATACCAATAGCCATTACTCATTCTCCTTGTTGATGTACGTCAGTACAATATCTGTTTCTTCTTTACTTGGATAGTTGTCTACAAGCTTAAGTACTGGATACTTAGCCTCTAAGACATTTGCTTCTACGTTCAGGTCGGCGGGGTCTGCCGCTACGAAATTATACCCTAAGACGCGGGCTGCGTCAAGTAGTTCTCCAAGTTTTCCACTTTCGTTTAAGTAGATTGTATGTAGACTCTTAACCTTCTGCAAGAACAAGTCAAAATCACTATTCTCTTTAACCTGAATAGTTCCCCTTCTAGTTAGTTCGGTATACTTTTCCTTCTTATTAAACTGCTTATAGGTTCTAACATCACTAGCCACCTGTGCTAGATTGTTATCCTTAACGTGCTTAGCTAGCAGACCTAGTAGAGCAGTCTTAACCTCCAACCAGTCGGCATCTTCGTATTCAGCGAACTTCTTCACCACACACGACTTGATACCGATGATTGTTGGGACAGTAATACCCATATTGGTAAACTTGTCCAATAGTTGGTTTAAGTCTCTAGCTGGCTGTAGACCCTGACCTTCAATCTTGGTCTGATAGCGGTTAATCTCTACATAGATACCACCGTCGTCGATATCAATGTCCGCACTCTCCCAAAACGTGCTGGCATATCTATAGCCATACATGTTTCGCTTAAGCTTAAACACCTTCTCTTTAATAACACCTGTCTTGGTTCGGACAGTCTTGGGTAGGCTCGACGCCTTAACGATATAGCTTTCGTCGATACCAACAACGTCTAGGAACGCCTTCTTAGCAGCATCATCTTGGAAGCTGACCAGAACAACGGTCGCACCACTCTTTTGTGTGGCAATAGCCATATTACGAGCGCCGACTATCGCCCCAATCACAATATCCTTCTCAAGAAAAACTACTTCATTTTCCTCTATTGGTACTTTAATATCAACAACCTTATCATTCACACTACATCGCCAGACATGCTTGGATAGATGTGCCGTAAAGTTCTTGATTTCAACACCTTGTAGCTCAGGTAGTCTTACACCAAGCTTGTCGGTTAGTTCTACAGTACCAGACAGTTCAATGCCATTATATACAGCACCAGCCGCCTTAACCATATCTCGCATCTGTCCGAATTCGCTAATGATAGCCCGATAGGTACGGCGAGCTTCCCATAGGTTCTTACAACTAGAAAACTTCTCGCTGACCTGACCTACAATTTCAGCCTTAACCTCATTAAGTAGGGCCTTGATTGCATTAACCGTAAAGTCTGTATACTGTAGACCTTCACGGTTTGGCATCATTTCTAGGTCGCCAAGCGGAAAATTAAGCTCTAGACCTAGACTAAGGAGCTTCTTATAGTTAGCCCGCGACTGATACTGGCTCGGTGCATTAGGATGAACGTCGGTTTCTTCATGGAAGAACGAGCTATCAATCGGGTAGGCAATACCACCCATGACCGCCATGCTCTGACCGCCAGTAACACCCCACTTATCGGTCTTGATAGCATATATCTGCTCCTCAAATACTATCTCAGGCCCTTCAATCTTAGGCTTGTTCTTAAAGTACTTGAAGATGCGGCGAGCCTTATCATGAAACTCCAAAACATCCTTCTCTTGAACAGTGAAGCCAATATCCATACCGTTTGGCTCGTCGGTTTCAGTATCACCAAAGAACTGAATCTCTGGCATACCACCGACCGCCGTAACAACATTCATGTACTTCCGGCCTTCGTAGTAGGAAGTAACATAGAAGCTGTTGATATAGGCGAAGGGAGACTTACTGCCGATACCTAGACAGCCAGTAACATCATTAGACTGGTCCTTGTCCGACTCACACAGAATCGAGTACAGACTCTCAATCTTCTCTTGAGACATACCAGTGCCGTAATCACGAATACCGAAGTAGAGATTATCTGCTGTTGGTAGTGTAACAACGAATGGAGTGTCTAGATTACCAGCCTCGATATGGGCGTCTAGAGCATTAGTAGCAAGCTCACGGATTGGAGCCTTAATCTTGTCGGGATAAAGGTCGTTGATTAGGAGCTTGAAAGCCTTGGCATTACTAGCAATCGTAACTTGAGTACGACGCTGAATGCCCTGTGTAAGCTCTACACCTTGATATTCTGCAAGTTTCATGACGAATACATCTCTCAATAAGTCAGACAGTGTACAAACGGTAGGTTTTAGATTTGGTTCGCAAGCTTCATCTTAAGACGCTCAATCTTCACATCGAGGTCTTGATAGACTTGAGCAACATGCTTGGGGTATTCAGGTGGGCACTTAGCACAATCACGCTGACGTTCTGCCATAACCAAGAGAACAAAACGAGCTTCATCTTCTGTCATGCTAAGATTAACAGTGCGGGATTCGGCTTGAGCGGTCAACATTTCGGCTCTCCAAAAGATTTGTAAGGTTTGTCTCAACTGCGATAGGTGGATTGTACCACAAATTCGCCCCAAGTCAAGCAGGTAGAAAAAAAATAGGGCCGGTTTCCCGACCCCATCATTTAACGGCAACAACTGCCTTTTGTACACTTCTTAGCTACAACACACTTACAGTCTTTGCAGCACTTTCTGCCATAATGGCAGCTACACTTGCCACCCTTGCAATTCTTGCATGGGCACTTAACACAACAGTTGCACTTTGTGCAACACTTCTGCTGTACACAACAGCGACCGCGATGGCAGCGAGCCTCGCATGTACCACCACAACCTACGACAAATAGGCAGGCGATACATAAACTAACGATTAATGACTTCATAACGAACTCCGTTTGAAAAGGGGAAGATAGTCCTACCTATATTATACACCGTAGCTACGCTAATGAAGGGCTATAAATCGTAAATTCTACGTCTACATCCTTGAATACGCGCTTGATAATCTTCTCTATTTCAAGCCAGCTCCCGCCTGCTCTTTCGCTCCCAAATTTTGGGCCATGAAGTGATATCTTACCACCCTTATCAAGATACTTCACTATACGTTCTCGGATGCGCAGTAAGCATTCCTCTAGGCTCTGATATCTGATTGGTGGGAATCCATTATATCCACCCGGCGTAGATTGTGCAATCATATTGACGACAACTGTATCGTTACCAACATCGACAAACTGTACTTGGCCGAGCTTAAACCTTCCGGTAATATCTACTAATTGTTCGTCTTTAGCCCAGCTATGATAATTACCTACAGGAGAACCCTTGCCTGTACCAAACGCCTTATTGATAGCGATTACAAAGCCCGAACCCCAAGCGTTTTCGTCATTAACTATATGAAGGATTAGTTTCTTACCTTCACCCACTGGCTTCGTAGCATCACCCTTAACGTAATTTAGTTTCATTTTATGCCCACCTATAAGGAACAGAATTATCTAATGCTTGGCACATCATAATACCCATCTGCTTGCCACGGTCTGTCGGCTCGAACCTCGCTATTGGGTGTAGCCTAAACCCCTTAGAGAAGTGTGGGTCTAAACCGAAGTGAAACTTTTCTGTTTCTATCTTCTTTAGTGAAGCATTGTATAGCAGTATCTTTTTACCTTCAAAGTTCGTACACCCCTCATAATGAACCATTACTAGAGTACAAACACCATTAGTATATGCCCACTCTATATGGCACTTCTTAGGGTCTGGATTTGGCGCGACCGGAGTATACGCCGGCTCATCATTAGCACTTCTACTAAACGGTCCTGGCATTCCCATTATTCTACCTCCATCATATCCCACTTAGTTTTCTCTATAACCGCCGAAAGCGTAAGGTTAATCTCACATACTAATAGTCTTAGTTCGGGCTCATACACCATAGGGTCTAATTTACGAAACATTCCACTCTTAGCTATACAGTGGAGGGCTATTCTCAAGTCACCAAGCGTGTTTAGTTGTGTACTCACAGTTTAATCCCCAGCTTTTCCATGTTTCCAAGAAACTCTCTCTTGTTTACATTACGATAAGTTAGTACGTGCTTATCACCAAAGTAGGTAGATAGGGCCACTTCACTCGAAACACCCCTAATTATACTCTCTACAATAGATGCCGCCGAGAATGCCGTAGCCTTCTGCATCGCTGTGAAGTTATCCCACTCAATCATATATCTCTTGATGATATCTGTATTTTTACTACTAGCTTTTAGGTAAATCCATACCACATCTTGTCTATGAGATACAGAGCAGTTCTTAATCAGCTTCACCAACTGTTCTTGGTCGCCCGCACAGGCTTCGAGCAGGAAGCGAACTTGCTGGGCGTGGCCTTTGTATCGAATTGTCTTGTACGACGCTCTACGGAGCCCCCTAGCGATTGTAGAGTCAAGTGTGTGGGACAATCCGCCAGAAGTGTAGAATGCTTCAAACTTCTGATGGTCGCCAAAGTCTAGTTCTTCTAGTCCAGTTAGTCCATCAACCTCTACAACCTCGCCATCCTCTAGAATTTTACACTTATCAAGATACTCGTTGATAAGCCCCTCTACGCTCCATGTCATATTATACTTCAATAATCCCATATCAGCGTATGGTGATGGTAGTCCACCAACTCTTAGGTCGATAGATACTGGCTTCTCACCCATACGCTCTAAGTCGTCTAGGGCAAACTCTCCAAGTATATTAACAAGACCAGGTGCGAGTCCTAAGTCCGTAAATACCAGACCATTATTAGTACGTGCGTACTCTTGTATGGACTTGCTAGTTCTTACGTGCCCACCGAGGTCGAAGTAAGGAAGTCCATTCTCTATAGCCTTCTTAGCTATCTCTAGATTGGCTGTGTAGGTCGCGGCTGAGATTACCGCATCAACAGCACCAAGGTTAGCATTATCAGACGCCTTATCTTCGGACCATCCTAAGTCTATAGCTGTTTTCTTAGCAGCATCAAGATTATTATCCACTAGATATACGTCGCAATCGAGCTTATCTAGCCCGAAGGCGATAGCCTTCCCCATCCTCCCCGCGCCGACAACTAAAACCCTCTTCATTTTTATCCCCTTAAATCATCAAATTCAGCGTATAGGTCGTCATATTCTTTTCGCAATTTATTATACTTGTCTACTAATTCGTTGTATTTAAGTCGCCGTTCCTCATTTTTTTTCTCTAATTCTTCAATCCGCTTCTGATAGAGTTCAATTTCGTAGCTCACTAAATATCCTCCCAAGGCACGGTGCTGTCTTGATTCGCAAGCCTATATTTCATTTTACGATTGTATTCTTCTCTTTCTCTAAGTTGCGAACGTAGTTCGCCTATCTCCTGCTGCGCCTCCTTCAACTCGTCAATCAGTTCCTCGCGGCTCATTGAGTCGTAGTCTATCACTTCACCCTCCGTTTAATTCTCATTTGCAGCGCAATTTCACAAGAAGCTTTACTGTCAATACCTTTGGTTGTTACATTACGATATTCTACCTCGTAAAGGCTATATCCTTTTGAGGACAGCCAGTGTTTATTGGCGGCAGTTTTTGAGGTAAAAATATGAAAGCCAGACCAATATGTCTTACGGTCATCCCTGCTCCAAAGTAAAATCTTCTCGGCATTATGCCAAATATACTTACGCAAAACACCACCGCGACAAGGCCCACTAACACATTCATCGTGCCAACTGCTTTTAAACCACTTGTAACCAACCTTAACTTCTTTAGAAGTACCGGGATGAGTAGATTTTATCGTGTTTAAACACATATTATCCCCTAATCAAATTTTGAAAGTGTTGCTTAACCAAAATGGCAGTATGCTTTCCAATTGCTCTTTCGACTTCCTTGCTCCATACAATTTCTCCCTCACCCTCGCGTTTAATGTCCTCGACCATGTACTTGATGTACGTTGGCATTTGAGACATATCCGGCTCATACAGGTTGTCAATATGTAGATAGCCCATCAATAAGCTCCAAATCCAAAGTTAATTTCCACACCATCTGTCAGCCAAGACAGTAGTTGATTACATTTGTAGTGAATGACACACAGGTTCTCCCGATTGCTCTGTCCGCCCTTTGCTACTTCCCGAATATGCTCGATAGTTGGGCGTAGTGGATGCTGTGGCTCTTTAGGAGTACATTTGCCTATATATTGGGGTGGCATATGTTCTCCACAATAAGCACAAAGCCCGTGCTGTTCTTTGTATATCTCTCTAGTCAGTCGGCGGGCTTGCCGTCGTATCTTTGCCGCCTGTCTGGCCGATGGGATTCGGACGACCATGAATATTTCTCCCGATGCCTACCTTATCCATGAATGGATAGGTGCCATCCTTAAAGTACTGTATGATGAATCGACGTTCAATTGCTTCTGCTTTACTATGTAGGTCAGCAACATCAGCTCTCGTTAGCTTGCCATCTAGTAAATAGTTATTAACTGCCGCCTCTAGTTCTAAACTACCCTGTTTACGATGTAGTGAGGCAATATCCATAATTTCACGATATTCTTGTGCAGTTACTTCCATTTGTTGGTAATCTGGAATGTCAAACGGTAAATAGATTGGAGCAACAATAGCAATACCCCAAACAAAAAACAGCGTTAAACCCGTACCAAGTGCTATCATAATACCAATAAAGCTTTTTTCTTTCATTTTAAATCTCCAAATATCCTAGTTCTTCTAGACACACAAATTCAATACCAAGTTCTTTATACCGATGGTTCTTATGATAGTGACCATGAACAAACAACTTAGGCTTATGCTCCTGCAACATTCTCTGTAGCAACTCGCCAGTATTAGTGGTAAATGTCGCTGGGTCGAAACCAAACCGCTCAAGTATCCAATTTGTCTTAAGCACACCATCACGACCTACGTTTTGAGCAGTCTCATGGGCCAGTACAACATCTGGCTTCGCCTTAGCGAAATCTTCCACAATTTGGTCATGGTCCTGTAATGATAGTTCCTCATTGGGCCACCAACTACGCACACCAAATATCTGTTCCTGTTGTAATCTAGGCTTCCAATCTATAGAGAACGCCCCGCGAACCATATAGAAGCTCACACCTCCATGTGTTCTCATTCCATAGTCACCAAGATAAAAGTCCTTAAATCGCTCATGATTTCTATAATATGAAATAAAATCATAGTCATCATGATTGCCGGGAAAGAACTTGTGACACTCTACATCAAAAGTGGCGTCCTCTAGCAAATCTTGGTATGTGCTAGAATATCCAAGGTCGCCCACTTGAACACTATATTCAGCAGCCTGCGCTACCTCTCTATACTTTCTACTTTTGCAGTGGGCATCACCTATGATTCGTAACATTAGAAACTTCCGGTTAGAAATATCATTGCCAAACGACCATCTATTCTGTCGGCCCGATGCCTTCTGAAATCGTGTTCGTCCCACATATGAATTGTTAACTGTTCATTCTCTTGTAGATTTGCCGTGCTTAACTCACCATGCACTTCGCATCTAATAATCGCCTGATATTCGTCTGTCAGGCCGATGCTAGGATATCCTCCTATTATATCCTTAATACCAACGAGTGTCAAGCCCGTTTCCTCAAACAACTCTCGCTTGGCAGCCTGTATAAGACTTTCCCCTTTATCTACTAGTCCAGCAGGCAACTCCCAAACCCAGTCATTAATCGACTTACGGAACTGCCGCACGACGACGACTCGGTTAGTTTGGATGTGACTCGCCCAAATACAGACCGCATCAGGCTTTGTAGTATCAGAGGATGGTGTTTCTAATTCTTTGCGCGATGCAAAGGTCCAGCCATCGTTATTGTACAGCTTGATGAACTTACCATCAAAAACTTTATTCATCGCTACCTGCCTTGAGTTGAGCTAGGAATGCTTCGGCCTCGGCCTTATCTTGCCAAAAGGTTTGGTCAAAGTCTACCTCTGGACTCCAAGGGCCTTCATGAATACAGCCATCTTTTCTAATGCTAAATCCGGCGATACGACTCATTAAGTCAGATGACAGTCCAATCCAAAAACCATCATTAGTGAAACCACCAGTTTGTTCAAAGTCACTATAGACTTGGGCGACCGCAAGTTCTGCTTTAGTAGGCTTTCTCACTTCACTACCTCCAATAGTACACATTCTCTTACTTTAACTTTCACTAATTGACCAATACCTAGTCTATCTCGTAACTCTACCATCTCACTATATGGAGAATATACTGCCTTATGGACACTAAACTGAAACACTTCTTCTCCATTGATGACAGAATAATATAGCGGCGTCTTGCTAGGTTCTGGGCGAATTTCTAAGACAAACGTATTATGGCTCAGATAGTTTTTTATAGCGGCCTCTGCATTTTCTTTGGACGTATACCAATACTTCTCCTGAATACCTGATATAAACTTAGTCGCAGTACCATCATTTAAGAGATATATGGCGGGGTCATCCTGTGTACAAATATAGTACTTATTCTCACCATCATAATTGACCTCAAAATTATGTATCATCATTCCTCTCCATTCACAGCGTTAAGTACAACATCACCATCCACATTACGGGCGAATGATGGAATAGGAGCCTCAACATTAGACCCCTCTAGATACTCATGTAGGGATGCCTCTCCCCTGTCTCTATACCAGTCGGCAAACGCAGTCGCTTGCTCGAAGGTTAAATCTTCAAAGATAAACTTAGCCATTAGAACTCCTGTTAGTCGTTCGGTAAAAAATCATTTATACGCTCCTCTAAGTCAAGCCATTCCCACACAAGCCGTTTAGCCAACGGACTACACGAAATACCCATCAGCCCTTTAAAAATTGGGGCACCTTTTACCACTAGATATTTATGAGCATAAATGTAATCTCCCGCATCAGCAAAGTCTCTCGTATTACAAATGCGGTCAGCGGCCTTGACCATTAACACGGCCTGCTGTGAACGACCATAATCAGCGAAGGTCTGGATAAATTCTTCCTTGTTGCCGCCTACTGGTAGCGTGAGTCTATCTACAGCCTCGGCCACTGTCCTACCGAACTCATGATAAATATCCATATGTGTCACAGACGTATCTTCTACAGTATCATGCAATAATGCAATCTGTAGAGTTACCTCATCCACACACCCACACCGCTGTAACAGACGCATTACTTCAATCGGATGAACGATGTACGGGGTTATACCATCCTTACGGAACTGGTCCCGATGCGCCCAATTGGCATATCTAAATGCCTGTTGAAGTGAACTCATAGTTTTATCCTATACATACAACTCTCTTTGTATAATTATCATACGCTTCTCCATCGCCAGATTTAATTTCTTCCTGCAAAGTATCTTCATCTACAAACTCTCCATTCCCAAAACTACCCTCTGCGAACCGACCTTCTGTTACCCATTCTGGCAATAGGCGAAAGCCATTACCTTCGGCATCAGCAGCTCCAACGATTGGGTAGTCACCCTTACCGTCTTTGGAAAGTTCTTGGAGAGTTTTAAGTAGCTCATCGACAGTCATTATCGGTTACTTTCATAGAATGCTTGAGCAAACCCCGCAGGAGTCGCACTACGCGCCCTCTTAGTTGCTGCGGACTTACCACCATAGTTCAAATGCATCTTGCTCCCTTCGGTCGCCTCTACGGGAGTCTTAATAGGCTCGTTGAAGTTGCCCCATAGGCACGTTTTTTTAGTATATGGGTCGCCGTAGTCACATGGCTGGAAGTACATCTTAGGAGGGCCTAAGTATCGCTTCATCTTACCAATAGGATTCTCTAAAGCCCACCAGACAGGCTTCGCCAGTCCAATAATACGCAGGCAAGCGTCCATTACACTAATACCTTCTAACATCTGAGCTTCGCTCCGAGGCCAGCGTGCCCCACTATTAGCGAACACAGTGCATGGCGGTGCGGCTAGAATACCGTGGACCTTACTTTCATATATTTCTTCATACTTACGTATGTCGTCATAAGTGAATAGTCTTACGTCTCTAGTAACCCAATAATAGTTTTCGCTCGCACCAGCAGGGCGACCATCATGCCATTCGGTTCCATCGGAACCCCACTCCATCGGGTCAACTACAAGAACGTTATAGTCGCCCGACTCGGCATATGGCTTCGACCACGAACCAGTACCACCACAGAGGTCAAGAATTAGTTTCGTCATGTCTAATCAACCATTCCCATCCTTTGAGGATGCAATTAATACCTTGTTCTTGGCATGGACAATTCCGACCACACTGTTTACGCATAGCCTCTAGGCGTTCTGGCGTTGGACGCTTCAACTTATGATTAAGACGTTCTAAGTCTCGTTGATATTGGTCGCCAGAGCCAGTGCCGTACCACATTATTCAATCTCTACCATTTCTTCGTTTTCAAAGTAGAACTTATTGTTCATTTCGTCCTTGTTAACATGGGCGATACAATAAGCATTGTAAGGCTCGTCGCCCTCTTTCTGTTCTTCAAACTTAACAAACCGACCACCCTCAAAATTGAAGAACTTAAAGTTTTCAACCTCAGCAAAACACTTCATGGATAAACCCTTTTTGTGAGAATCAACTGCCAACGAAGGTATTGTACCACGCCCTGCCGTGTGGGTCAAGGCTCTGCCGTCAAATTTCCTTGAGTTCGTACACTTCTGGCGAGCCATCTTGTTCGGACTCTATATACTCAAAAACCAAACCATGTTCCTCTAGTGCTTGATTTACTTTCTCCATAATATCAAAATAGAAGTCGTCCATATCTATGCTAATTTGCATTTAGTCTTCCTTTAATATCATCAAATTTGTAATCGACCAATAGTTCACCATTTCGGAATACCGAAATTAGTTCATTACTATAACACGACCTACCAGAATACCTTAAAGTTTCATAATGACCAAATTGCTTCTCTAGCATTAATCTTCCACGTTTACTAGTTTTCCCACTATCTGTAATAGGGTCTTTCCATACATCATGCCATTCATTCGCTCTCTGGATAGCCGAGCATTTGAAGGCAAAGCGCTGAGTGTCCCTATTCAACTTCTGTAGCAACCCACCACCACTACCGAAGGCCAAATTATCAGCACTCCAGCCCTGTTGTTCCAATACAGACAGAATATGAGGCAGGCTTTCAATATCAATACCATCACCCTGAATCACTCGAACGTGTGGGTCTAGCACCTTGTATCCCTTAGTGTTTGTCGTTCCGCCAAACCTGTCCCAAAGGATAGAAAGTATCTTAGGCAACACCACGCCGGGCGTGCCTGAGTCTGGCCGGATGACAAGTACACCATCACGATTCAGGACCATATCACGTAACTGTGTACCCCACAGGTCACTACACGCTTCCCAAATATTGAACGAGTCGGACACGCAGGCAACCATGCCAGTTGGATATTGTTCCAACATATTGCGGAACGCATCTACTTCATGTTCGCGGCCCCACGATGTGATTGTACTATGTTCCGATGCCGGTATACTAAAACCAGGCATATCAGCCCCATAGTATTTCCTTAGCATCATAATGGCCTGTAAAGTATCAGTACCACTAAAACTAAGCAAGTGAGCAGCACCACCAAGCCCAGCCTGTTCCACACAGCTTACACCACGAAACCCAAAGTCATGCACCTTGAAGTCAGGAGCGTCATCACCAGTGGTCGCAAGGTATCGGCTGATAATCTTACGCATCTCATGGCTCTGTGTCGCCACAGTACATGGATACCAAACGTGAGTTAGGATAGTTTCAATATCATTGGTCAACCAACCACATTCCTCGTCCGTATTCTCCACAGTCATCAACACGTTCGACACAGGCACCACACTACCCTCAGCCACAGCCTTAATCTCAACAGGCAGATGACCACCATGCTTACGCACAATATGCTCCCAGCCCGCCCTATTGAAGCCGCCGCCCAAATGAGCGTTGATTAGGTGTTCCGCCTCGTCCACCATATCCATCGTGACGCGAACACCAGTAAGATGCTCCTTCAAGATGTATTGCAGGCCGAAGAATACTGTCTCATCCCACTTCGCCCCATTACGACTCTCGAAGTATGCATACACACGCTGAGTATCTTTAGGATATTGCTTGTAGTGAGTACACTTATAGCTATCAGTCAACATAATAGTGTTGTTCATTTACCAATTCCTTATTGCTAGTGCTAGTTTCGACCTGATTGGGCCAGTTTGTCTCAAATATGATTGATTTTTCCAATAACCAATAAGGCAATAATGTATACAGTCCATTATATTTTTATTGAGCGGAAACCTACTGTTTTCCATTGCCCATTCCCAAGCAAAACCTTCGTCGTCTATGAGGTCATTAAATGAGTTGTGATACCTATTAGAGATGTAGTTTTTATTATTGAAAAATATATGTAATGATTCTGGATGTACTATATGACCAATCTCATGCAAAGTACCCCAATAATTACATTCTGTATTGACATCTCCTATGTACAATTCACGCAAATGAGGCCATGTTGAATGGTCGAGCCAATCCTCTCCAAATTTTCCATCATAACCATAATATAAAGGCTTTTGCCACATGCCATACTTAGCACACAACTCGTCAATATGGACCTTGAATTCAATAGCACCATCGCAAATCATTATAGTCCATTCCTTTCTAATACATCTGCGATAGAAAGCATCTGCTTCTTAAACTTTGTAGGATTTTCATGGTATGTCACAACCTTACGACGACGCACCTTATTCTTATCATATTGAGTAATACCCATTTCCCGCAAAGCCAGTGGAATATTACCATGACGCACTTCATTCAACGACATTAACCTATCATGATATTTTGTTGGTATTAAATCCCACTCATATCTATCGTCTGTATCTTCCATAAAACCACGTATAACACCACCAGCAAAACATACCATACACTTTTTACTATATCGGTCTACAGTATGCCACTGAGACATATTAATCTCCACATTTGGAGACTGTTCTGCTAACTCTAAATCCTTAACCGCAATACGAATCAGGGCGCTCAACTTATTAGGTAGCTTCTTATGCTTCGGTCTCATTATTTCACCTCAATGGTCAGAGTGTCAGCTACACGCACAAATAGTTCTTTATCCCAATTATGGGAACCACTCACAGCATTCAGCGTGTTATCATCGGCAAGCTGAATCAGCATACGCTTAGGTCCAAAGCTATTGATGGCAAAAAACCTATATCCAACATATGACTTATCGAGAGGCTCAAATATCCCATCTTGGCCCAGTACTTCATTATATGTAAATGTTGCCAACCTTGGATGATTGTTACCTCTAGTTACTTTAATTCCCACCTTGTGCCTCCCCGAAAAAGTAGTTGAATACAAATATAACTAGAAATGCGATAGATATCGCAACGTATGGTTCGATGAACATCATAACCTAAGAGCCTTTCGTTCTTCTGGTGTAAGCTTCGCAATCGCCTGCTCGCGCAGCAGGGCTTTGTCCCGCTCTATTTGTTCTTGTCTTTCTCGATACGCATCTAGCTTTTTATGTTCTGTCCACCATCGCTCTAGCTCTAGATTGGGCATCGGAAATCCCTTGGCCTCTAGTAGCTTACAGGCAGAACAGAGCAACCTTGTTAGTTGATGATTTTCTGCTGAATAATCTTCATCAGGTCCGCGACATGGCATTTTGTAGCTCCTTAATAAGTTCTGGAATATCTTCCTCGTTAATATCGAGGCACATACCCTTATAGATTAGTTCAATAGTACGAGTAGTTACGACTTTCTCGCGGACGGTGACGAACTTCGTTGGCTTGAATGTTTGTGGCACATATTCTTCCTTACGCACTGGATATCTCCACTGAACATTACGAGCAAAGTCCCAACCGCCAGACTTCCACTCTACTTTATCTGAGGTTAATACCTTAGCTGCGGCCCACTTTTGATTGGGGCCTAGATACCTAGCTTGAATCTTAGTATCAACTGGCGGCAATGGGTCGTGTTTGCTCATTTCTACACCTTATCAATAATAGAGGTTGGACACACAATCTTATCGCCACGGAAGCGACCAGCAGCAGCGTCGAGCTTGATTGTAACCTTGGTACGCCGACGACCAGTAACGGTAGCCTCAGTACCAATCAGATACTTAGGATTCGCCTCCTTGTTGAATCGCACACGGTCGCCAATCTGAAACTCATAGACAGACTTGCTCTGTGGACGCTGTACAACAGGTGGCATAAACGATTGGGTAGGCTTGCCAAGCATAGCCTTACGCAGATTAATCGCCGCCATCATCATATCAAGCTGACCATCCAGCTCGCCAGACGTAATTTTAGATACCATAGTCGTATCGGGATTCGTTACTGTTGACATTTGTTTCGCCTTAATTGCTAGAGGGTGTGTTGTCTGTGATTCTGGATATGCTTTCATATATTCGTTAAGTCTACTATACATAATCTTTTCCTCATGCTCGCTCATTGGAAATCTAGAGTTCTTCATAGCCCACTCCCATGCCACGCATTCGACCTCAACTATTTTGGCTGTATTTACAGAAAATGGATGTGGGAAAATCTCTTTGTCAAGCGCGATACCTCTTGGGTCCACACAGTGACCAATTTCATGTAGTGCCGTCCAATATGCGCCCTCGGTGTCAGTGTTGGGCCAGATACCAATATTGCGAAACTTAACCTCTGCCCATCCTTCTGGACTATCATTAACTTTGTGTATTTCAGTTACATTCTCGCGGCTTACATCATACTTGGCTAATAGCTCTTGGATATGTTCCTCAAATTCTGTGACTTGGCAAATCATGGCTAATTTCTTACCTTAATGTTAATTTCCGCTTTGCTCAACTTGTATGAATACTTATCAGACTTCCATCCATCTAGTGGAATATCTTCTGAATTACCAGCATAGATACCATCGGTATACACTACTAATAGCCCAAAAGGAGCGGCCATACCAATAGGTCTTGTAACGACCAAGTTCCACCTATCATTAAGTGTCCCATACTCATAGACATCATAGACGCCGACATTATCCATCATCTGCGAGAAGGTAAGGTTCTTCTCGACCGTCGCCACTTCTGTCTTATTTGTTTCAATTTGCATTTCAATTACCTTTCAATTAGGTTATTTGTACAATTCAATTTGCTCGTTAAGCACTATTAAGGCTGTATCTATACTGTCGCTAATCTCTAATTCACCCCTTTTAATCAGTGACTCTAGCACCCTTTTCGCCCTCTCGAACCCTTCCTTTTCATAGCCCCTCACGACATCAATTTCCCTATTAGTGGGCTGTTGCTTTTTGGCGAATGTATTTACAGGAGTGCCTGTTTTTACGTCTTTTTGGCGTGTAGTAGCTATGAGCTGTTCACGACAGTATCTATGACTATATGCCTCATAATCATCCAATACTTCTCCACATATAGTACATATACCATCAGACCGGAATGCCATGACTAAAACTCCAAGTAGACCTGCGGTTCGCACAATAAGGAAACAATCGAAATGGAGAAAGTATTTTTCGCCTTCGTTTGTATTCTCTTATGAGTGATTGTTGTGGTGGGTCAATCGTTCGATGGTGTATTGTAGCAGAAAAAATGGTCTAGGTCAACTACACATCGCAAAATCCTTCAAGAATTCGTGCGGCCTCAGCGAAAAGTTCATCAAGCTCGTCGGTTTCCATAAAAGACCTCACCTTTCATTATACCACGGAAACCTGGTCTTGTCAAGCGGATTTTTCTGGTTGACTGGGGCGACAGTATATGGTACAATCGGCGTCTCAGGAAAACAATCCCGGTTGGACGCAACGGCCTCTTGGTCTATTTTCGACCAACCACCCATTCGGGGGCTTGAAATTTCAATTTTTCAGTGTATTATTTCTAATAGGAAATCTAACGAAATCCCGAAGAAAGAAACTTGGCCTAGTAGAGAATCTAAAGTAGGGGCGAGCCGCTGTGGAGTGGAAGCCTATTACTCGCTACGCTCGT